>MDTB01023261.1_pt1 | contig 12687 bp, 8 predicted proteins | sample 811161 | NCBI WGS metagenome assembly MDTB01 (sample SAMN05326650, study PRJNA326480) | marine metagenome | isolation source: seawater | place: Mediterranean Sea | collected 2009 | reverse complement strand
GATAAATCATTTGATGGTTTAAAGTTAATCGGTGGTAGGGGTAAACCATTAGAAATAAAACCACCACGAAACCAGATATCTTTTGGGCCAATGGTTGGAGTTACATATAACCAAGTAACGGGTTTGACAGAACCTATTTGGGGATTTGGTATAACATACAACTTAGTAAAACTTAGGGATTGGAGATAATGGCTTTTAAAGATATATTTAAAGATGAAAATGAGTTCAATGAAAAAACAATTATTGGATTCTTATCATTCACTATCATGGGAATGTATAGTGCAGTAGACTTAATAACAGGTTACATGGGATTAGAATTACCTATCAATGACTTTGTTTATAATAGTTTCCTATACATTACTCTTGGATGTTTTGGTATCGCTGGTGTTGAAAAGGTAATGGGTGGTAAATCGGATGCCAAATAGAGGTGCAAAGGATAGAAAAAGAAAAAGAATTTTGTTAAATAAACAATTAGCTAAACAAGGTAGGACATCTGTACAATATAAAAAAAGGTTAGAGAAAAAAGATAAAAAATGATAAGAGTCAAATTTACATCAAGTGGTCAACAAATTTCAAAAGTTTGTAATCATTGTGGGTGTCATATGGACGATTTGGTTGTCGAAGATATTTTAGTAAAACCAAAATGGGCTAACTCAAGCAATATGACTTTTAAAAAAAATAATGGAGAAGAAATAACAAGAACAGATTTACCCGATGATTTAAAAAATTGTTCTTGTGAAACGTGTAATGGATAAGTTAAAACAAGTAATTGAACAAAAAGATTCTAAACATGCGGCTGGGATAGCATATATCGTTGACGATGAATTACTTTGTGTTCGAAGTATAAGTGGAAGATGGGGTATACCAAAAGGACATAGACATATTGATGAAAGTCCTGAAGATGGTGCACATAGAGAATTTACTGAAGAGACACAAATTATTTTGAACAAACCTATAGAATTATCTCATATTGGTAAAAAGAAAAATGGTGGTGATTTTCATGTGTTTACTTGTCAAGGTGATAAAAAGATTACACCACATATTAGTCATGAACATATAGATTGGGGTTATTTTAGATTGTTTGATTTACCACAACCTTTTGATAATAGAGTAATGAAAATAACTGATACTTTGTTTGAAAACTTGATTGTTGAACGTATTGATTACTTAGACACAGCACAAAGATTAGTTAAAAAATATGGTCTGAAATCAAAAGTCAAATTTACTCGTGGTCAAAACATGGCTGATTACGATTGGGTTACAGACACTATAAACTTACGACCATCATACCCTACAGTCAAAGAATTTTTGATAACAGTTTTACACGAAATCAAACACGCTTTAGATAGAAAGAAAATGGGTGCTAAAAAATACGAAAGGGCATATGCTATGGCAGGTGAGATGTCAGTCCAAAAAGGTGGTGATTTTCATGATGATAATAAGTTTGAGGAGATAGCTGAGAGGTGGGGTAGGAGAGAATATCAAAAAATGAAAAATAAAATTTAATTTGAGCTTTTTACTTAATACTTAATAATGGAGTTATTTATTTTCTCAAAGGAAAGTTAGTAATAGATGAAAGCTCGTTCAGCAAAGAACAAAGGTAAAAGGTTACAGAATCAGGTCAGAGACCTAATCCTCGAAAAATTCCAACAACTAGAAGAAGATGATGTTCGTTCAACCACAATGGGTGATAGTGGTGAAGATGTTTTATTATCTCCTGCAGCACGTAAATTATTCCCATTTAGTGTAGAGTGTAAAAATCAAGAAAAGTTAAATATATGGTCTTCTTTAGAACAGGCTGAAAATAATAGTGGTTCTCATACACCTTTACTTATATTTAAAAGAAACAGAACTAAAACATATGCTGTTTTAGAATTTGACAAGTTATTAGAATTATTGAATGAATCAAAGTAAAATCATAAACTTATTAAATCGTGTCCTAAGTAATAGTGGACGAAAGTTAAAAAAACAAAGCGAGTGGATGTATTGGTCTCCATTTGTTTCTCATCACAAACCTAAATTACAAATAAATGTTGATACAGGTAAATGGCATTGTTGGGTAAGTAATCAAGGTGGACGTAATTTATTTCAACTATTAAAAAAGGTTGGAGCAACACGTGAACATTTCAACGAGTTATCAGAACTTACAGAGGATATTCCAAGATATTTACTAAAAGAAAAAAAAGAGGATTCTCTTCATTTACCTGAGTCGTTCAAACCTTTATGGAATGGTGGTGATAGTATTGTAAAACGACACGCATTGAATTATCTTTATTCAAGAGGTATTACAGAAGAGGACTTACTAAAATATAATATAGGTTATTGTGATGAAGGTAAATATTCAAACAGAATTATTATTCCGTCCTATGATAGTGAGGGGAAATTAAATTTTTATGTTGCTCGTGATTTTTATAATAGCACCTTAAAATATTTAAACTCATTTACATCAAAAGATGTTATCGGGTTTGATTTGTTTATAAATTGGGATGAACCGATAATATTATGTGAGGGTGTGTTTGATGCCATAGCATTTAAACGTAATGCAATACCTCTTTTCGGAAAAACGGTGTCAAAGAAACTTGAGAAAAAAATAATTGAATATCAGGTAAAAACTATATATTTAGCACTAGATAATGATGCTATAAAAGATTCTGTCAAGATAACACAAAAATTTATAAACGAGGGTATTACCGTTAAAACAATAATGCTCAAAGAAAAAGACCCAAGTGAATTAGGGTTCGAAAAGTTATTACAAAAAATAAAAAAAACTAAATCAACAAACTTTACAGATTTAATAAAATTTAAACTCAAAGGTTTTTAATTTGCAAAAAATTAAAGTTCCATTTCAAAAACTAAAATACATACATCACATATCAGACATACAAATCCGTAATCTAAAAAGACACACGGAATATGAAGAAGTTTTTGAAAGAACATATGAAGCAATAAAGCAAAATGCAGACAACTCTGTTGTCTATATAGGTGGTGATATTGCTCACTCAAAAACTGATATGTCACCAGAGTTAGTCCATGAACTATCAGAATTATTTAAAAACTTGGCAGATATATGTCCTACTATTATTATAGCAGGTAACCATGATTGTAATTTAAATAATTTAAATCGCATGGATGTTTTGACACCCATCGTTAATAATCTGAATCATAAGGATTTACATTATCTCAAAGATAGTGGTGTCTACAAATGTGCTGATGTATCTTTTGTAGTCTGGGATTGTTGGACAAAAGAAGAGGACTTTATTTTAGCTGACGATGTTGAAGGAGATACTAAAGTAGTTTTATTTCACGGAACCGTCGATAGAGCTGAAACTGATTTAGGTTTCTTCCTACCATCTGATGTTCATATAGATAAATTTAAAGGTTACGATTTAGGGTTACTTGGTGATATACACAAAAAACAATTTCTAAATAAAGAAGAAACAATAGCTTATTGTGGTTCTCTTGTGCAACAAAATCACGGTGAGGGTTTATCACATGGTTATCTACTATGGGATGTTCCAAAACGTAAATCAGAATATATTGAAATACAAAATGATTATGGATATTATACTCTCAACATAGATGGTGGTGTTGTACCTGATGTTTCCGATATGCCTAAAAAACCAAGGTTACGAGTTCGTGTAGCAAACACAAGTCCAAGTGAATTAAAAAAGGCACTAGCTGTGATACACAACAAGTATGGTGTTCAAGAGATGGCAGTGACGAGAACTGATACGATATACTCAACTGATAGGGTTCGTAATAAATCAATTTCAATAGGTGATGTCAGTAATAGTGATGTTCAATTCGGTCTAATAAAAGAATATTTAGATGATAACCACATAGTATCAGATGATGTATTACTTAAAATTAAAAATATAAATGAAACTCTTAATGCAAATTTACCCGAAGAAGAGGTCTATCGTAATCTTAGTTGGAAACTAAAAAAATTAGAGTTCTCAAATATGTTTAGTTATGGTGGCAATAATATAGTAGATTTTACGAAACTAAACGGTATTGTCGGTATGTTCGCACCTAATGCAAATGGTAAATCTGCTTTGTTAGATGCATTATCATTTGCTTTATTCGATACTTGTAGTAGAGCTTATAAAGCTGAGAATATATTGAATAATAAAAAGAATGATTTTTATTGTAAGGTCATTTTTGAGATAGATGGACAAGAGTATACAGTAGAACGAACTGCTAAAAAACAACGAAAAGGTAATGTTAAAGTAGATGTAGATTTTTATACTTACGATGACCTCGGTGAAAAAGTATCTATGAATGGTGACCAACGTAGAACTACGGATGTGAATATAAGAAAAGTAATCGGAACATATGAGGACTTTATTTTGACATCATTATCCTCACAAAATAATAATTCTGTATTTATCGAAAAAACACAAAAAGAGAAGAAGATGTTGTTAGCACAATTTATGGGTCTCGAAGTGTTTGACAAATTATGGACTTCTGCATCCGAAGAAATAAAGGATGTAGCTGCGGTCTTGAGAAATTTTAAACAAAATGATTGGGAACGTGAACTATCTGATATCAAAGAAGATAAAGAAAAATACCAAGAAAAACACGATAAACTTTTATCAGCAAAAGATGTTATTGATAAAACGAAAATTTATCAAGAGGACAAAATAAAAGAACTTGGACGTAAATTAAAATCAATTGATAAGTCGGTATCTAATATAGAAGAATTGAAAGATGAAAAACAAAGCCTCAAAAGTTCTATTGAATCAATTGATAATCAAAAAACCGAAACTAAAATAAAATGGGATAATGTTAATAAAAATAAAGATAATTTAGAAAATAATTTACTTAGACACAATCAAAACAAAACAAAAGATAAATATGAAGAGTTTGTCGAAAAACAAAAAGAACAAAGTAGTTTAGATATAGAATTAGATAAATTAAAAGATAAAGTAAAAGTAAAAGTAGATAAAATAAAAAAACTTGGTGATTTAGAATATGATGAGAGTTGTGATTACTGTATGAAAAATCCCTTTACGTTAGATGCTATTGAAACAAAAAAATCAATTGATAGTGATAAGATTAAAGTTAAAAACTTATTGATACAAAAAGATGAATGGAATCAGTATTATAATAATAACTTCAAAAAAATACAAGGTGATAAAGATGAATTTGAAGCTAGCAACAAAGAATTAAAAGATACGAAAATTATTATTAGTGAGACACTACAACACGCACAACTATTAAATGAAAAAGAAAAGAACTATGTCAATCAACTAAAGTTTAACGAAGAAAAAATTAAAAAATATTATTCCCAAGAAAAAGACATAGTATTCAATACAGAGATAGAAAACAAGATAGATAATGTGGAGAAACAATTAAAAGAAACAAATTTTAGATTAGATAAAATCAACAACGAGGTTAATACTGTATACGCTGAAATAAAAGTTTTAGATACAAAAAGAAAAAATATTTTAGATAACATTGACAAGGTAGCAGACCTTGAAGACAAATACGAGGCTTACCAATATTATTTAGATGCAGTAAAACGTGATGGTGTTCCGTATGATTTGATTACAAAAGCTCTTCCGACCATTGAGGATGAGGTTAATAACATACTTTCACAACTTGTAGATTTCTCAATGACATTTGAGATGGACGGTAAAAATATTAATAACTACATTGTATATGATAATAATATATGGCCGTTAGAATTAAGTAGTGGTATGGAAAAGTTTATATCTTCATTAGCTATTCGTGTAGGTCTAATCAATGTCTCAAGTTTACCTCGTAGTAACTTCTTAGCTATAGATGAGGGATTTGGAACAATGGATTCGGATAACCTTAATTCTATATACAACCTGTTTCAATACCTCAAATCACAATTTCAATTCGCACTAATTGTATCTCATATTGATTCCATGAGAGATACAGTCGACACCTTATTAGAAGTCAAAAAAGAAAACGGATTTAGTAATATTAACTTTGATTAGAATATAAAATAATCTTTGTGCAATTTTTTTTGATTAAATCCTCTAAAAGTGCATACATTTTCAAACCATGTCTTTTAGAATATTGTTTTAGTATATCTCTATATTCTTTTCTTATTTTAATTGTCACAAACTCTTCCATAAAAATACCTACTTTCTAATTACTTTTTAACTACTTTTTTTAATAAATATTTGTGCCTAATATTTATATTATATTAGGAGTCCGTATGGGTGTTTTACCACGCAGATTAATCAAACAAAATTTAAGTCAAGTAGAAGTTTTTCTTGAAGATACAAGAAATGACTACTTTGCAGTGCAAGATATACCTGATACATTTACACAAGGTAGGTCAAGTTTTAAAATATTTGGTTCGGATTTTTTAAAAGAAAATATTAAATTAAAGATTGAGATATTAGATGTTGCTGGTGAAACTGTCTATGTCGAACCAATTAAATATAAATACCGAAGAGACCAAAATGGTATATTAAGACCAACTTTACCATTTACATATATAACTGTTGAAGTTTATAGAGATATCAATACATCTGGTGCGGCAGAATTGACAATACTCGGTGAAATAGATGAAACTCAAGTAAATGTCCCTACAGAATTTGTTAACACATATAATGTCAGATTTCAAAAAACAATCAATATTGATACAGCACAAGTATTTAACACATCACCAATTTTATTTTATAAACAACCTAAAATAAACACCCAAGAGTTAGTAAAAAAACAATTAGTTGCAGAGGGTAGCACAGAGGTTGTAACAACTGTAGTTACTGGAAGTGGTGTTTTTGGAAAACCCCAAAATGCTGGCCAAAGATACTATCCTGACCCAGAGGATTCATATGAAACACCTAAACCTTCAACTACAGGCGGTGCTACTACAACGAATCCAAATCCAACCCCACCAGTTCCGTTACCACTACCTGATGGGCCGTTAGACACAAGTAAAGAAATAGAAATAGATGAGAGTATCAATTTACTTGAAGATACTTCAGATGAATCAAAAGAACCTGGCAAAGAGATAAAACAATTTATAAATTCACACAAGTTTGTTACAGGTGATGTGAAACGACCACCGATATTTGGTAAACGACCTTTAGGTGAAGTCCAACTATCAGAAGAAGCACCAGTAATGAAAATATTTGCAACTGGTTCTGGCACATTTAATAGTCAAATGGTAGGCGGTGAAATAAGAATACCAAAAGAATCAATCAGAATTTTTTCACCGAAACAATACATTCAAGAGGGTGATGTAGGAGTCGGAACTGGTTTTGGTTCTTTTCCTAGTAACTTATACTTAGAAGGCGGTAACTCTGATTTAGAGGGTGCAGCTATTTTTGTTGATGATTATACTGCTTCGATTGAGAGGGTTGTAAACTCAAAAGAAATCCATGTTAGGGAACCTTTTTATTTTAAATACGGGCCAGGCGGTAATGAAAAAGCAAAATATTATTTATCTGGTTTTGGTGATATACCCTATATACCTCAAAATGTTCCTGGTGGCTCCCAAGGCCCGAGAAGTGATTTTACAATGTCATTTCAAGAGACTGTGACACAGGCAACAGCATCTCACAGATTTGATTCATTTATAGATTTTGATTTAAGAAACTTAAGAACATTTAGTGGTGATGTTTATAGAGTAAAAATATCTGGTGGTAGTCAGACATCTGTTTCCGATTTCCCTGTTCTACTCGAAACCATAGTAGAATCACCTGAATTATTAGTTGACCAAAATTCACCATCAGGTTTTTTAAGGTCAGGTTATTTTCAGAGCCAAGCACACACCGATAAATATTGGAATAATTCTGCTAACTTAACTGCGACCTACCAAAACTTTCCGTTGATTGATGCAATGAAACTATCAGGTTCTTTTTCTGCAAAAAATGCAAACGGAAGATTTGATACCGATACGACTTTTCCAATCACAATCGAAAGAGATGTTGTATATACACTATCCATGAGAGTGGTTGGTAGAAAAGGGCCAAAAATACAAAAAGATAATTCAGTCAAACAAACTGCAAAAATATTCTTTCACCTATCTGGCAGCAATTTATCGATAGATGATAAACCTAATTATGAGAACCCTACAACTTTTGGTAGAACCATAACAGATGAGTTTGGTAGAAAAGTTGGATTGGAGTTAACAGAAGATGATACCTCTGAAGTAAATTATGGAAAAGTAAGTCATACCTTTTCAGCAGGTTTCAAATTAGATAAGATAAGAAGCACAAATGCAAAACTACAATTTAGAATTGAATCTGGTGAGTGGGAGATAAGTGATGTATCTTTGAGACCTGCAATGGACACAGGTTTTTCACCAGACAATATGAAAGTCAGAGTCCCAATACCAATCAACACACAAAGACCTGATAAGTTTGCTTTTTTAATTCAATACTATGATGTTAATAATGTAGAGGCAGAAACTTTTTCAACAATTACGGATGTTGATATATCTGGTTCAGCATTAGTTGTAGAGGGTGATGACAATATGTTGACTGGCTCTCTATTCATAGGTGATGTTGTTGGTAGTGGTATTGAGATGCATGGTGGTTCTTCTTACATTCGTTCTATCGGGTATTTAGGTTTTATCAGTGCATCTGCAGGAGTTGGTGGTGGATTCTTCATGTGGAGTGGCTCAGCTTTACGAGAAGCACCAGATAATTACACAGGTGCAGGATTAGAAATACATGATGGTAATACAGGTGAAAATGAATCATTCTTAAAATTTAGAACGATAGACCCTGATAACAATAACGATTCAACCTTAGAAATTAGAACATCAAGATTTTTCTTGGGTAATGATTCACAATTTATAAGTGGTGCTAACGGCAACTTACAAATGAGTTCATCTAATTTCTTTTTAGGAGATACTGGTAGTGCTTATATTAGTGGTTCTAATGGAAGGATGCAAATCACATCAAGTAATTTTCATTTAAGACCAGATGGTAGTGTTATCATGCAAGGAACAATAACAGCAGAAGCTGGTGGAACAATAGGTGGATTTACAGTAGGTGCTGATAATTTGACCGCGACTGATTTTGTTCTCAATACAACCGATAAATCTATAAAATTAGGTGACACAGGCACAAGTAATGTATTTATAGCAGATGCTGATACAGGTATACAATTAGGTAATACTACATTTTCAAGTGCACCATTTAGTGTAACACCAGCTGGTGTATTAAAGGCTGAATCTGGCACGATAGGTGGATTTACTTTAGGTGGTTCAACTATAACAGGTGGTAATTTAGTTCTTGATGCTGATGGGACAATAAGGTCAGCAAATTTTACAGAAAATTTAGCTGGTAGTGGATTTAAACTCACTGCAAATGATGGTGGATTTTTAGAGGTAGAAAATGCTCGTATCCGTGGAACACTAAAAACTGCTGTATTTGAAAAAGAAAGTGTAAACGCAGTTGGTGGACAACTCTATATAGCGAACTCAACGGTGTTAACAGGTTCTTCTATAAATCCAAGTGGTATACACACTGCGACACAAAACACGATGTCTGTAGAAAACGCATCTGGTTTCGTTCAAGGTGAGATTTTAGCAATTAAAAAAGTAAGTCCCACAGGTTTTAATACTGAATATGTTTTTGTAAATAGTGCGTCAAGAAATGACCCATCAAGTGATACCGATTTATCTGGTAATTTGTTCGTAACAAGAAGTTATGGGACTGGTATAAGTGGAGATAGTGGTTCTCTTGGAGGAACACCAGGTGTAGCAACCACATATAGTGGTTCGCAAGTTCTTGTCAGCACAGGTAGATATATAAGTGGAAACGCACCAAATACAGTTGGTAGTGGATATATGAGATTGAATGCAAATCCAAATGATTTGTCCACACCATTTATGGATATTGTTGAAAGAACGGGTAGTGGTATATATGATATAGAGTTAAAAACTCGACTTGGTGATTTACGAGGTGTAGCAGGAACAAGAAATGTTCCATCAAACTTTACTGGTTTCGGTTTAATGACTGAAACTGCTTTCTTATCTGGCTCTAATATTATTTTAGAAGCACCAACATTTTTACTCGGTGATTTAAACTCAAATTTTGTAAGTGGTAGTAATAGTAACATAGAAATAAGTTCATCAAGGTTTCATTTACAACCTGGTGGTGATACAAGAATGCAGGGTAAGATTATTGCCACAAGCGGAACTATTGGTGGAATCAAGATGGAATCCAATAAAGTATTTACTGGCACTGGCACTTTTGGAAATAGTAATACTGGTTTCTTTGCTGATGATAGTGGTAATTTTAGTTTAGGTAATAAGTTTAAATTTACAAACTCAACTGGTGAGTTAAGAGTGACAGGTAGTAACGTTGTATTAGAAACAAATAAGTTTTTCTTGGGTAAACTAGGTTCACAATTTGTTAGTGGTAGTAATAATTTATTAGAGATAAGTTCGTCAAGGTTTCATATATCGTCAAGTGGTAATGTAATAATGAATAATATTACAGCATCAAATGCTAATGTTACTGGTAAAATTACTGCTACAAGTGGAAAAATTGCAGAGTTTAATATCCAATCCGATAGTGCTACATCTGCATCATTAAGAACAAATACAGGTACATCGTTAATATTTGCAGGTTCAAATACATTTGGAGCATCAGGTATTCACATAGCTACCAACGATGCCTTTACTAATCCAAGATTTTTTGTGGGTCAAGGAACTGGTGCAAATATAAAATTTGATAATTCTATCCTATCTATATCTTCATCTAATTTTAATGTGACTAATGATGGTGATATAAATTTAGACGGAGATATTTTATTTAAACTTACTGGTTCAAGACACCTTACTATAGGCACAATAAAAGCAGGTGATTTTGCACAATTAGCAAATAGAAGTGGTTTAGTCGTTGGTAATGGTTCCAATAAAGGTGCAATACGGGTAGTTGATGACCAATATACGGGTATTAGTATTGACGCTGCTGCTGATGGAAATACATATGGGGCGCAAGAGGAAAGTGATAGTAGTGCAACAGGTGTCCACGAAATAATTATGGGTCATGACGGAGTAAGTTATGCAAAACAAATAATTATGAGATATGCTGATTCAGGTTTCAAGGTTTTTACTTATCATGGTAGAGACACCCACGATGATACTGATGATGCAGAATACATAAAATTACAACCAGGTAAAAGTGGTTCTATCACAATGTGTGAGGATAGTGGTAGTGGTGGATTTGTAGGCATTGGCACGACAAGGCCAAAAACTTTACTTCATGTAAATGGTTGTATATCTGGCTCAATAATTCGTTCAAAGGGTGACATTATTGGTTTTTCATCATCTGATATTACACTTAAAGATAATCTAACTAAAATAACAAACCCAATAGAAAAATTACAAAAATTAAATGGTTATGAGTTTGATTGGAACCAAAAACAAAAAATTTATCATGGTCACGATGTAGGTGTTGTTGCACAAGAGGTAGAAAAGGTGATACCAGAAATAGTTCATACAAGGACTGGTGGTATAAAAGGTGTGAAATATGAAAAAATGATACCATTACTTATAGAAGCTATAAAAGACCAACAAGAACAGATTTACGAATTGAAGAAAAAACTTGAGGAAGAGTGATGGCCTTAATCCCAAGTTCAGGTCAAATATCATTTGGAGCTTTAGCAGACAATAACTCATCTGCAAGTAAGGCAAATATCTCATTACAAACAGAATCAGTTAGATTTGCTAGTGCGTCTATAGTAGGTGATGTTGATGGTAATGGGACTGGTAATCAAACTGCTGATAGAACTGCATTGAGACAAGCTCCACATGGATTATCGGAGTTTAGAGGTTCTAATTTTCCAAGTTCTATCATAACAGGTATAACATTTTCCACCGTAGGAAGTGATACGAATACTGTAGATGACGAAAACCTTACGGTGACATTTACTACTAACGGACAATCTGGCACCTATACAGTTAGAATTTTAGATTCAAGTGGTAACATAGAGTTATCAGGTACAAGAAGTGGAGCTGGTTCTGTCTCTTTTACAAATTTACAACTTACAGAGGATACCTATAGACCACAAGTTGAATTTAATACATTTAATGTCGTCAACGATGATGCCACATTTACACATCATGACCAACTTGATGGAGAACAAACAAGTTTAAGTTATTCTAGTGCTAATGTTGATGCAGCTGATGAGTCAGTATCGAATGTAACTGTCACACCATCGGTTAGCACTGGTACACAAGAGTCCTCTTCTATTGCAACTTCAGTTTTAGTTGGGGGTGACGGTGGTAATATCGCGGTTACTGGTGCAAGTAAGAGTGGACAAGAAATTACATTTGCTGTTTCTAATACACCAGGTTCATTAAGATTTACATCCACTCATATTGGTGACCCAAGTGCAGCAAGAAATAGTGAAACATCCACTGCAGATTTAACAATTACCTACAATCGCGCTATAGATGGTGTTGGAACTTTAGATACATCTAATGCAGGAAAGACACAATTTAATAGTGGGGATACGATTAGGGTGTTTGCTGTATCAGAGGGTGTTCAAAGTGTAACAATGAAGATGGGATACGGAACTGCTAACAATGATACAACATATACAGCCGATGATGATAAAAGTATTTCTGATTCGAGATTTGTAAGAAGTTCACAAACATTCGATACATCGAGGACACTAACAAGTGGGACATCATTAGAAACATTTTTTCCTAAAGCCAATTATACGAGTGGGACATCT
>MDTB01156755.1_pt1 | contig 12688 bp, 10 predicted proteins | sample 811161 | NCBI WGS metagenome assembly MDTB01 (sample SAMN05326650, study PRJNA326480) | marine metagenome | isolation source: seawater | place: Mediterranean Sea | collected 2009 | reverse complement strand
TGCTGGGAACTTCATGAACGCTGAAACGGCCACAGATCTTGGGTTGGTTACTCACCTTGTCGACATTAACGATGTTCCAAATTGCATCAAAGACATCCACACATCAGGCAAACCGGAGGACAAGTATCCAGGTAAACCAATCAATGAGAACAGCCCTGTCGTTAAGTTCGCTAAGAAATTCTTCTCGGATGGAAACATGGCTGCTTTGCTCGCAGGGAGTTGCCCAGATGGCTTTGATGCTGAGGACAAAATCGTTGCTCGCCAACTCAAGTCGCTCAAGTTCACGGCTCCAATTGGATTAGCCATGGCCAGTGAACGAATCGATGCTACAGAATCGATGTCACTCGATGAAGGTCTCCAACTTGAGTTACAAGGCTTGGATCGAATCTTCTCAACCGAAGATGCACTTGAAGGACTCAGCGCACTAATTGAAGGCCGAAGAGCGACCTACAAGAATGCCTAAATCCAACAGGATTGCAGGGTTTTAATGGAGTCTATGATTTTGTTGAGATCTATGGATTCTTCTCGTTCTTGTGCAAGAAGTATATTGTTTTCAACAGCCTGTACAAAATCTTCAGAGGGTTCCTCGCCGAGTATGTCCGTTAATACATCTTTCAACGATTTGGATTGACCACGAAGTATAGCAATCTGTGCTTTGAGTTCCTCTTCATCATCGCGAGGTGAACGAACGTTGGAAGTCAAGCCATCACCTCAATTGGAGAGTTCTGCCGCTCTGCGTACCATCGATCCCATGGAACAACGTCTTCTTCCGTCCAGTGCTGGAACAACTAAATCAAGGGTGAGTCCACCGATTCCACCTGCTCCAATGATTAAAATTCGAGGCATACGCTTTGCTGTCATGTCAAACAAACAATTCGACAGTATATCAACTCAATTTTGAATCAATGGCAGTTTCTTGACTGGAGGTGCTATCCCCAAGTCGTCAGGGAAGTACAATTCTGCTTCAGGGATTGGGATTGGAACAATCTCACGACCAATCAGGGCAACACGACTTGGCCGGCTTTCTGAGAGGACATCTCTGTTTACCTGTGGTGCAAGTTCATTCGAGAAGGAAAGAATATCGTCGTGGCTAGGCATGTTCTCCATCGAGAGATTTTCACGGCTGTGACCGACGTAGACATACCCTTTTGCTTCGATGAAATCCGGGTCAGCACGGTTGTCAAGTTCTGCGAACTCCTTGATGTGGCTCGAGGACATGTTGACACCTTTCATCAGTGTATGCCGGCACACAATCCGCGTGTCGAGACTTGGCAGCAAGTCGATTGTTTTCTCAAACTGATTCCAAGCACCGCTGTTCCATTTTGGTCGACAAACATCGTCGAAGACTTGCTTGTTTGGAGCATCGACTGAGACATAGAGTTGTGTAGGAAGTGTATCCAAGTTCTCCAAAACTTTTGGAAGGGTGCCATTGGTAACGAGCATCGTTGTCATGCCATGCTTGTGGCACAAATCCATGTATTCGCCAAGACGCGTGTACAAGGTTGGTTCACCATTAAGCGAAATCGCAACATGTTTTGGATCCTGAGCCTCAAGGAACTTCTCTTTTGGGACCTTGTCGTTTCCACCAAACCCAGAGAGCAGTCGGCGTTGAGCACGTACGCTTTCGTAGAGGAGTTCGAGAGGATCTTGGTCGGTTAACTCCAAGCTGTCCATATGTGGTTCCCGCCAACAGTATGTGCAAGCGAGATTGCACTGATCGACAACAGGTGACATTTGCATGCAAGTGTGACTCTTGACACCGTAAAAGGTTCCCTTGTAGCACGATCGATCGCGAAGAAGAGATTCTTTTGTCCAATGGCAGGTTTTGACTCCACCGTGTTCACCAACGATGTGGTACCGTTGTTTCTGCAACTTTGCTTTGAGTGCCGGGTCCATACCCATGTTTTTTTCCTCCTGTAGCCGGAATCCACTGTCGATAAGCGGTTGGGAGCGGCTCGGATGTTTAGGCGTCTGAATTTTTGTTCTTGAAGAGAACGGTCATTTCGATGTTTATATTACAACTTAGTGTGTTTTTTACACCTATGTGTTGGCAAGTTTACCACGCCTTTGAATAGGTAGTGAACCACATTTAGAGTGAGGATAACAATGGATAACGAACTCCAAACATACACCGACCGAATAATGGACCAACAACAGTACCGCTCGGGGATATTCCCGAACGTACTGTCTCCGATCTTGAACGCCATAGCTTCCTTTCGCTTCTCAGCGAATATTCGTGGAGTAATCCATGCAAGGAGTGATGATTGAATGGATAAAAATCTAGAAATCTATGTCGAGCAGACGCTTGAATCGCAAATCTACCGCGGTGGCATCTCTTTCACACCGTCAATCCTTCGTCGGTTTGTCTCGCTCTTTCGACGCTCTTAATTCGTGGAAGAAGGGCACGTCTCAGAGTGTTGCAGGCCCACCTGCTGGCATTTCTGCGAGCATGGTGATCGTCTCTCCACGCAGACTTGGTCCTATGTGATATGTCCCAAAGATTCCTTGGTCTGCTAGATTGTGCGAGAGAGAGAACCAGGTTCTTCCGTACGCATCGACACGTATGTCGAGGAAATCACCAAGGCCACCACAGCGATTGTATCCACAATCAGGCTCTGTGTCGAGTGGGTCATCAACTCCATTCAATTGGACGGTCGTGAGTAGGGGTGTTTCATTGAACGCATCGGTCGTGTAGGTAAGGTATGCATTCCATGTTTCATCCTCACCAGCGGTCTCTCCAACGTATCCAAACGCCACCGTGCCCTCATCGCCTGCGACGACAACTGGGAAGCCAGTTCCGGACAAATTGATTGGAGGGGCAATCATGGTCGCATTTGACCAGGTATCACCTTGATCACGTGAATAGGACCAGTAAGGTTTGTTGTCAAGACCATTCCACATGGCGTGAACATTGCCTGCGGAATCCACCTCGACTTGGGCTTCTTCAGCATTCCATGTGTCTGCAGTTCCTGAAATCTCAGTCGGTAATGGATGTTCAGTCCACGTTATCCCTGCATTTGTGGTTCGGAAAACGGAGTAACCTTCGCCTGTGCATCCTTTGTTTCCACGGTAGAAATTCCCATCGATGCTTCCAACCAAATGGGCCGACAATCCTCCCGATGAACATGTGACAGGAGCTCCAGACGTTTCAGGTCCCCACGTTGCACCACCGTCTTGACTGGACGAACAAAGTGGATGAGGTGCGTTTCCGTTGATGCAAAACATCCAGGTTGTTGGATAGGCAACCGCAGGCATGTTACTGCTTGCGATGGTTTGATGATCTTGAACCGAGTAAATCTGAGTGGCAACGCTGGGACCGTTCCATGTCCCGCCATCGTCATCAGACCATTCAACGGTCATTCCCAACAGGGCATGCATATCGAACTTCATGATTCGACTTGTCCAAGGGTCGACGTAGATGTAGGGGTCGTTGGAGTTGGCGATCGGTAAGAGCGGATCGTAGGTGTTCTCGCAAGAATAATCCAAGGATTCGGTCATTCCAATCAGGTTGCAAGCTATGACTGCAGTGGAACCTGCAGGTCCATTTCCGTACGAACTCATGAAGAGAGTATCAGTCTCAGTGATTCCCATTGTCGGTTCAAACGTTGATATTCCTATGCTGTAATACGTTCCTTCAGCAGGGTAAGGCATGTTTCTTCCGTTTAATTCTACAGAGTCGTTGCCCCATACATCGACTGCATCTGGAAAGTGGTACCAAGTCAATTCTGGCCTTTCAAAGTCCCAAACACTCGGGCCGACGACTTCTGATTCTACCTCGGCTTCACCAAAGCATCCGGACAGTGAAAAAGAAACCATCAGAAACGCCAGCAGCATTGCACGTTGTGGATTCATGTGCATGCCAAGAATCCGTGGAATTAAGGGTTGCTGCTCATTTTAAGCGCTCCTTTCTTTCATCGAGGATGAAATTCACGATGAAATGTGATTCGAAGGCAACGCATTTGAATCAGAAGTCACTGGTAACACCATGGCTAAGTGGGCTCCGCATTTGATTGGGTTGCTCACACCCCTGTCCGCTGTCGTTTCCTTGCTCGTCGGCGGCTGGTGGATGCTTACCCCAATCGTCCTCTTGCTCGGTTTGTACCCATTCCTCGATTCGTTCGTTGGTTCCTCGACAATTCATGATGTTGAGGAAGAAGGCAAGGGACATGACATCATCGTTCACGCCCATGGGCTTCTTGTCCCCGTCGTCGTTCTTTGTCTTCTTTACCGTGTTTGGACGGGTGTTGGTTCAATACCGCTTCTTGTTCCAATAATTTCAGCTGGCCTTGCTACTGGAGCCGCAGGCGTTGTTGCAGCGCATGAACTTGGTCACCGACGTCCAAGATCGTTCAGCTGGTGGCTCGGGCGTCTCGATTTACTTTCTGTAATGTACCTTCATTTTACTGTCGAACACAACCACACACATCACAAGCATTGGGCTCGTAAAGTTGATCCAACAAGCTCGCCTTGGGGTCGAAGTGTCTATGGGCACTTGATTCGAACCGTACCCCGTCAACTTCGAAATGCGTACAAAATACGTCCAAAGGACACAAGGATTTCTCTGTTGGTTGAAGCAACTCTTCTCATCGGGCTTGCCATTTGTGGACTACCGTATTTTGCTGCATTTGTTGGTCAAGCCTTGATAGCGATTTATCTTCTTGAATTTGTAAACTTCATTCAACATCACGGACTCGAGCGCGGCGAAGATGAGCGTCCGCATGCAGGACACGCATGGGAAAGCCGTACTCGATGGTCTCGATACACGCTGATGAATCTCCCATTGCATGCAGCCCATCATCTTCGATCAAGCACGCCATACGAGCGACTGCGACCGTACGATGAATCACCTCAGTTACCAGGCGGTTACTACCAAATGTTCTGGATTGCACTCATTCCGCCGCTGTTCAATCGGTTGATGCAGAAGTCTGTAGATTATTCTGGCGGCGTAGGTGGAGCATAGCCTCCATCAACGGCTTCCTGCACGATAGCAAGATCAGATTCGACCATCATTTCGATGAGTTGCTCAAAGGTGGTTTTTGTTTCCCAACCAAGTTTTTCTTTCGCATAGGTTGGATCGCCGATTAGGAGGTCAACCTCTGCAGGACGGAAGAATTTGGGATTGGTTCGGACTCGAACAACGCCACTCTGATCGGTTGCAATCGTATCGACACCCTCGCCTGACCAAGTGAGTTCAAGGTCAATGTGCGAGAATGCAAGACTGATCATGTCTCGAATGCTGTGGGTTCGCCCTGTTGCTATAACATAGTCATCAGGTTCATTTTGTTGTAGCATTTTCCATTGCATCTCGACATAATCGCCGGCAAACCCCCAATCGCGTTTTGCATCGACGTTGCCGATGTGAAGGCATTCATCGAAACCGTGCTTGATCCGTGCAGCCATCATGGTCACTTTCCGTGTTACGAATTCAAGACCACGGCGTGGGCTTTCGTGATTGAAGAGGATGCCTGTGCAGGCATACATGTTGTAGGACTCACGGTAATTGCGAGTAATTTCGAATGCCATGACTTTCGCACAGCCATATGGAGATCGAGGGTGAAATGGAGTTGTTTCGGACTGCGGGACTTCTCGAACCTTACCGTATTGTTCGCTTGAACCAGCTTGATAGAACCGACAATCAGGAGCATGCTTGCGTACCGCTTCGAGGCAACGCAGTGCTCCCAACCCGGTAATGTCCGCCGTCATCATTGGAGAGCGCCACGATTCGGGAACAAATGACATTGCACCAAGGTTGTAGAACTCATCAGGTTTTACTTGATGAACAGCGTTGTCGATCGAGTTTTGGTCTGCTAGGTCTCCGTTGAGAACATGAAATCGATCGTTGCTCATCAAGTGATTAATGAGATTCCTCCCAAGACTCGGCTGGGATACTCTACGCACCAATCCATAAACGGTGTAACCCTTGTCTAAAAGCAACTCAGCGAGGTAGGAACCGTCCTGCCCGGTGATGCCGGTGATAAGTGCAGTCTTCCCGCTCATGCGATTTCCTGATGCTTCCCTTTTTTCAAAGCGTCGCAATAAAATGTAGAGTCTATCGATACAAACCATTGTAAAGAAATAACCTCGGGCTCTAATCGTATGCTGAATAATCGGAGTTTTTCCAATGCTTGAAGTCAACGGTCTGACCAAGAGTTTCGGTTCACTCAACGTCTTGAAAGGCGTCAACATGCAAGTTGAGAAAGGGGAAATGGTTGCGCTCATGGGGCCTTCTGGTTCTGGAAAGTCAACGCTTCTCAACATCATTGGGGGTCTCCTCGCAGGCGATACTGGTGAAATAAATCTCGACGACCGAATTTACGGAACTCGTGGTCCAGCAACTGTCGTCGACGTTCGGCGAACCAAAATCGGATGGATTTTCCAAGACTTTCACTTGCTTGACAATCTCTCTGCACTTGACAACGTTGCGATTGCGCTCGAGTTATCCGGTGTTTCTTCAGAAGAAGCAGTAACTGCAGCAGAGGTCGCATTGCAGAAGGTGGGTCTTGGTGACCGCCTCAATTTCATTCCTGACCAACTCTCAGGCGGGCAACAACAACGGGTGGCGATTGCACGAGCAATAGCAGGCAATCGTCCTGTCTTACTCGCGGATGAACCGACCGGAAACCTTGACATTTCAAGTGGGAAAGAGGTAATGAAACTGTTCAAAGAATTGTGTCATGACGAGAAAAATCCAATTTCTATCCTCATGGTAACGCATGACCCAGATTTGGCATCGACTGCAGATCGTATGCTCTTGCTCAACGATGGGAAAACCGAAGCTTCCGACATTCGCTCGGCTTGGGGACTTGACAGCGAGGGTGAAGAAGAATGAGCGATAATCCTCCAGAATTGAAAGAAAACGACTTTGCCAAAGGGCGCTCTCGGCTTCGTCGATATCAACATACATTGGTCGAATTACCGAGTCGTTTACGCCTTGCCGCACAGAGCGCCTGGCGAGGCAAAGAACGAGGAATGGCTGTCATTGCAGGTGTCTTTCTCGCATCCTTGGTTATCACGACTGTTCTTGCTTATGGCGTTGGACTCTCCCAATTGTTCTTTGAAGAATCTCTTGATTCTGAACCGTTCGATGCAAAAATAGAGTTTGCCCGCACACCGGTTGAGAACGCTTCAGGTTGGTCAAACAACACGACGACGATGACGGAGGTTTGCGATGAATTGATGAATGAATTTTCCGAATTCAATGATTGTACGCTCGTTCTCGGTCGTCAGGGAATCCACAGTGGAGGGTTCTTCAACATCGATTTCGTTGTCGCCCAACCACTTGAAATGCGATCAATATCGGACAATGAAAACCCATTGTGGGACCCTATGGACTTTGATTACCCTGAAACGCTCGATGCAGGTCCCCCTATTTCTGACAAACGTGCAATCCGATTCCTTGGACCTGAAGCCTTTGATGGTGAATTGGCCGATAGGCTCGGTGAGAACATTATTGCAGGGCTTGGAGAATGGCCTACACCCGAAAACATGAGTTTGAACCGTGGAATTATTCTCCCCTCTACGATTGCAAGCGAAGCTCAAGCAAAGGTAGGAGACGTACTTGAGGAACTAACCTTTGCGTACGTTGTCGATGAATCCACACTGTTTGAAGCGAGCGTAACAGAGGAAAACTGTGCTGGCGAAATCACGCCAGAAAACAACGAAATGATGTATTGTCGAATGTCGATGACGGTTGAGAATCTCACCGTTTTGGGAATCTATGAGCCTTGGGATTTTGGCAATCCAACACTTCCATTCAATCCAATTTTTACCACATGGGAAACCCTTGAAGAATCACAGCGTGAGACGTTGATTAACTACGATCACATGTACCTCGGCGTCACAATCGATCGTGGACAACTACCCACGACCTCAACAGCAGATGCTGCTGAATGGCTTGAAAATCTTGGGACTGAAGTGCAAGATGGCAACTACACGGATGAAGGCGTTGAGCTGTACTACACCGACATCGTTTCTGGAACAATTACCTTCCTCAACATCTTCCTTGGTTTAATTCAAATCTTTGACTACATCATTATGATTCCAATCGTGTTCTTGTCGATTGCTGTGTTGATTTACGGACTGGTTTTATCGCTTGAACAACGACGCAGAGAGGTGAGCATTCATCGCGTCATTGGGGCGGATGGACAGAGTCTGCAAGGCATGGTCCTGCTCGAATTGTTTGTCATGTCATCCGTCGCCTGGCTCATTGGATATCTCTTGGCTCTCATGGCGGTACCAATCGTTCTCTCAGCAGTAGGATTCATGGAATTCAGAACAGGTGATTTCGATGTGAATCCCACACTTGGTTTTGGTTCAACACTGTTCACAGCAATTACGACATTAGGGCTCGCAATGATCTTTGGACGCAGTAGAGCACGCGATTTCCTTGAACTTGAAATCGAGGAGGGGGTTCGCAAAACCACGGTCAAAGCAGAACCAAAACGATGGCTTCATTGGACGGCGTTCCTGTTTGGTATGCTCGCTGTGATTGATACATGGCTTGAGATGAACGGTAGCGAAGATGGAATCGTTTCCAACTTCTTCATCGAGGGATTGATTGGTATCATCGGTCCGTTTGCTCTTTGGATTGGGGGAGCATTGCTTCTTGGAAGAATCGGTGCAAAAGGTCCGCAAATCATGCAACTCATCTTTGGACGATCACCTATCCTCAAGGACGTGAAGAGAGGACTCAAAGGGTCTGGGTCTGCAGAGTCGGTGAACCGGCTTGCTGTCATTATGTTGCTTACACTCTCCATCGTTACACTTGCAGCAGTGCAAGGTTATACCGGGACGCTTGTTGATGAAAAGACCGCTGATGCGACCGTTGGTTCAGATTTACAAATTTCTACGGAACAAGACATCAATTCGACCGCCCTTCTTTCGCTCGTGAATGAATTTGCCGACGCAGATGTCACCTCTGTTGCAACGAGTGTGCCTGAAATTACACTTGCTGACGAGCAGGGAGGCGATAGTTTGCAAACGTTCGTACTGTTTGACGGGAATGAAGACGTCTTACGTTGGAGTGAACAATCAATACCAGGAACGAGCATCAGCTCTGCGATGGATGGATATTCAAACAATGGTTTCACTGCTGGGCAAGATTCTGCATATTCGCTCGACTTGCCGGGTTCTGACCGCGGTGGCGAGGAGAATCGACTCGACGATGTTTTGCTCCAACCCGGTGATGAGAAGTCTCGTGAAATTACATTCGTATGGGAAAAGATCGAATTTAACTTCACTTCAGGTGGTTCTGAAGAATCAGACCCACTGATGCTGTTTGAAGCTTACACCCTGCTTATGGATGCAGATTGGAGTGGACTCAACCTCTCCAATCAAGACTTGAATGAGAGGGATTTAGGACGTGTTGATTTGTCGAACACCAACCTTGCGGGAGCAGACCTCTCAAACCTCAACATGAGCGAATCCGTCCTTCTCGACGTGAACCTGAGCGATGCGGATTTGACCGGTGCAAACCTCGAGAACGCAATTCTTGTCAATTTCATGGGCGGTTCATTCCAGGATGCCGACTTTACGAATGCAAACCTCGCCGGAGCATTTGGTTTGTTTGATCTATCATCCTCCATCCTGTCCAATACAACATGTCCTGATGGAACCAACAGCGATGACACCGCTTGTGCGAGTGGTGCAAGCCAACTACCTCCACCATTAGCAGAAGATCTCTTCTTTGCAGATACCCGTGTTCAGGTTATTGTTACGCCTTACACGAACACGATGTACTACATGGGAACACACGAATACATTCCAGGAGTTGGTGCAGCAACAATTGGATCTGCACTGGTCATCGGCGAAGATTCATGGCGTAATCTCGTAGGAGATTCTGCAGCTGATGAGTTTCGCTCAAAGACTTGGATTGTGCGCGTAGACGGACTTTCAGGCGATGAATTAGAATCGCTTGCTTCACAAATCAAAGCAGATTCGCGTGTATCTGGAGTACTTGATTGGTCGAGTACACACAAGGACGTTGAGCGAAACGGTGGTTTAATTTTCGGAACACCCGGTCTGCTCTCACTGCAGTTTGTTGTTGCAAGTGTTGCAGCAGTCGCCTCAAGTTTCGTTTTCCTTTCCCTCGTTCTCAGTCAACGTCAAAAAGAACTGGCAGTCCTGCAAGCGATTGGTGCTTCTCCAAACCAAATTATCCGATTGGTCCTGTTCGAGATTCTTTCGATTGTTGTTGTTTCCATGGCACTCGGTATCGTTCTTGGTGTCGGACTCGCATTGTCCTTTAACGGATTCTTTGACATCTTCGGATTCATCTTCCAAATCTTTGGAGGATCATCGACGACCATACAACGGACGCTTGTCTATCCTTGGTCACAGATTATTTTCGTGTCTTTGGCAGTCTTTGCTGCAGTTGTTGTAGCATTGCTTGTGACAACACGACGAGCGTTAACAGCGGATTTGGCCAGTGTGCTGAAGGGGGAGTGAAGATGAGCGAAACCATTCTGGAATCTGAGGGGTTGTATCATGTGTATGAATCGAAGGCTGAGGACGGAAACGTTGTCGCGCTCAGAGGTTTGCATATCAACATGAAAGCCGGTGAAGCAATCGCCGTTGTTGGTCCATCTGGATCAGGTAAATCGACGCTCATGAAGTGTCTCGGAGGGCTCATGAAACCAAGTGCGGGGTCTGTTAGTCTCGCTGGCAAAAACATGACCCGTTTGAAAGGACAGGAATTGGTAGAACTTCGACAGAAGACCGTTTCTTTCATCTTCCAGGAAGGAAACCTCCTTCCTGATTTGAATGCTCGAGACAATGTTGCACAACCACTCCGACATCAAGGTGTTTCTTCCAAGAAAGCACTCGCCAAAGCCGATGCAATGCTTGAGCGACTGGGTATGGGTCATCGAATTCGAGCACTTCCATCGATGCTGAGCGGTGGAGAACAACAACGCGTAGCGATTGCTCGTGCGCTCATCACCCGCCCACGATTGATTCTTGCAGATGAGCCAACAGGGGCTTTGGATCCTGTGACAAGCCGTGAAGTCCTTGCACTGTTCAAAGACCTGCATGAGAACGACGGTGTGTCTTTCTTGATTGTCACACACTCAAAGGAAGTTGCTTCCTTTGCCAATCGATCCCTCGAGTTGAGGGACGGTCGTTTTGTTGCAGAGCATGGAGAATCCATCGATGTTGAAGATCTGAGCAAGGATCGAGAACTCATCATCGATGAAACTGGAACAGTAACGTTTCCTCCCGATCTCTTGGTTAGGCTTGGTGGAGCAGGGCGATACACTGTCGGGAACGTTGCCAGCGGATACTTGTCCCTTCAAGGCGACGCAGTTGAGTCCATGGGCAAGATGGAACTCGCTTCGGTATGTCCCGCCTGCAAGTACGATTACGGTGACAGCGACGACCAAGAATGCCCCTCGTGCGGTTCAAGTAGACCGATGGTTGAGGTTAATTTGTGAAGCGTTGGGTGACCTTGGTTGGGTATCTGGAGGGCTTCTCCTTCCTCATCTTGATGTTCTATGCGATGCCATTGAAGTACATCGCAGGAGAGCCCGAAATGGTCTCACTGTTTGGTTCCATCCACGGCGGTCTGTTCGTTGCTTACATCGGCCTTTTGCTGGCGGGCGTGGGCAAGCACTGGACGAGGACGGCGCTGATTCACGGCTTCATCGCTGCCGTCGTCCCGGCCGGGCCGTTTTTGTTCGAGGGCATGCTCTCGAGTGACGAGTATGATTTAAGAAACAACGAGTAGAATTGTATTGTTGTAGTATAAGATTATATCCTTGAACGATGGTGGCAATCTAAGTGATACATCATGGATGCAAAGACAATATTAAACCCTAAAGGCTGGCTTATTGGCGTTGGAATCGTCAACATTTTGTTCAGCATAATAAATTTCCTGATGGCAGGCGATACCGCCACCACAGCACTTGAAGCGGAATACGGCGCACTATCTGACCGGGAATTGTCCATAGCGACGGGCTATGAAGAAGGCTGGGGCCTCTTTGGCATTCCTTACGGCATCCTAGCCATCGCTTCTGGCCTTCTCCTCTCTGGCTCCGATCGAGCAAAGATGGCCCTGACCGCTGGTTTGGCATTCATCGTGACTTTCCTCGCGTTGGTGACCATTTCGAACGGCAACGGCTACGAAGTTCCTATTCCGCAGGCCGCACCGCTCTTCGTGCTGTTGTTGGCGCTCACAGCCTCGGGTTACCTCCACATGAACGATGACGAAGCACCTGCTACGGAGGCCTGAAGATGGACCAACTCAAGAAAATCTGCAATGTGAAGATCTGGCTGATTATTCTCGCCATCATCCACACCGTGGTCGGCGTGCTTGCGCCACTTGACCCTCATTCTGACACACAGCTGGAGATAACCGGAGTATTCTTGGCCATCTCTGTTTACCTTCTTTACACCGCCTTTGGTACCTCGGGCCAGGAGCAGGCCAGATGGGCTACCGTGTTGTGCGGGCCAATCTGGGTTTGGTTCGTAGTTTGTGGTGCTCTTGAACTGGAGGGCGTTGGCAACAACAGTTGGTCACTGTCCACTGAGTTGATTCCTCCCCTCGTTGTTTGGGGTATGACGGCGCTCAGCGGTATCCTTCATTGGAACATGGACGAAGAAGCCGCACCTGCTGCTGAGGCTTGAACATGGATCAATTGAAGAAAATCCTCAACCCCAAAATTTGGCTTCTCGTTGTGGCTGGCGGACATAC
>MDTB01063009.1_pt1 | contig 12688 bp, 12 predicted proteins | sample 811161 | NCBI WGS metagenome assembly MDTB01 (sample SAMN05326650, study PRJNA326480) | marine metagenome | isolation source: seawater | place: Mediterranean Sea | collected 2009 | reverse complement strand
GCATCCAAAAATCCTTCTAAAATTAATACACTTGCACAATTACTTAAACAAAAAGGATTATGGGAACAATATGAAGATAGATTTTTTGCATTAGTTCGTGCATCTGAACAAAATGGTGGGTGATACAGAATTCGAATCTGTGACCTCTTGCATGTCAAGCAAGCGCTCTAACCAACTGAGCTAATCACCCAAAAAAATCTTGGCTTTATATTATAATTAAAACTATATTTTAAAACATGTCATTAAAATTTTTTTTAGAATATTTTTTGATAAAGCTTCTTTTATTAATATGCAGCTTATTTTCAAAAAAATTTATTTTTAATATTTTCAAATATCTAGGAACTCTTTCTTTTTATCTTCTAAAAAAAAGAAGAAATCTAGCAATTAGAAATATTACCAATGCATTTCCAAAGAAAGATAAAAAAAATATCATTAAAATTGCTAAGGGATCATTTCAAAATTTTAGCGAAGTAATTGCATATAATCTTTTGGTTCAATGTAATAAAATTAACAAAAAAAATATTAATGAATTCGTTTTGGAAGAAAATTTTAATATCTTAGAATCTCTTATTAAAAATTCATCCAACGGAGTTCTTATTATAACTGGACATATTGGAAATTGGGAATGTTTATCACAATATGTATCATTAAAAATTTCAACTAAATTTCATGCAATTGCTAGACAAATGAATAATCCCTTGATTGATAAAAATATTGTTAATGTAATAAGAAGTAAATTTAATATTCATACCTTTCATAAAAAAAATGCTATTCTAAGACTTATGAAGGTGCTTAAAAAAGGTGATACAGCTGGTATTTTAATTGATCAAAACCTTGATGATAAAATGCATATTAAAACAAAATTTTTCGGAAATTTTGCTAATTCAACTCCGTTACCTGCAATTTTAAAAATAAAATATAATATTCCTATTATTTTTGCTTTTATGGTAAAGAATTCAGCTCATAAATATGAGCTAATTTTTTATGATGACATTACTTTGAATTTCAATAATAAATCAGAAAATGAACTAATTTTTGAAATTACCAATAATCACCAAAAAATCTTAGAAGAAGTTATTAAAGAATATCCAGAACAATGGCTTTGGATGCACAATAGATGGAAATTATAATTTTATGAAAAAAGCAATAATCATTAGTGATAAAAAGCCTGGACATGTAAATCAATGCATAGCGATTTCTAAAATTCTTAATTATGAATATGAAATAAATGAATCATATTTTAAGAGTAGTCTTCACCAATTATTAAGCTACATCCTAGATTTTTTAAATATATATACTGATAGATTATTCGTCAAAAAAAAATTTAATAATGGCTACAATATTATTATATCTGCAGGTTCAAAGACATATTATATAAATAAATATTATGCAAAGAAACTTAATATTCCAAATATTGCTATTCAATTGCCTCGCGGCTATCGATTAAATTTTACTAAAGTTATTTGTTCAAATTATGATAATTCTCCGATCAAAAAAAATATAACTAAAATAGATACAAATATTAGTTATTCAGATCCTAAATGGTATAAGAATGAAACCGAAAAATTTTTAGAGAATCAATTATTTCATCATCCATCTATTGGTATTATTATTGGTGGAAATAGTAATAAATCACATATGTGCTTAGAAGATATGGAAAACAGTATTAATAAAATTTTTAAATTAACACCAAATCACCATCATTATGTCACAACATCAAGAAGAACACCTAAAGAAATTGATAATTTATTAAATAAATATAAATTTGAATATAAATTAATTTACAGAGAAAATAATAACTATAATCCTGTTCCTGCATTTACACAGGTATGTGAACATTTATTTATTACAAGTGATTCAACATCAATGATTAGTGAAGCTGTCTGTATTGGTAGTTCTTCTGTTACAATAATACCTTTAAAACAAAAAGGAATGTTTAAAAAATTTAATAAATTTAACAAATTTATTGAATATTTAATAAAAAATACTTCTGTAAGTCTTTTAAAAACAGAATTAGAAGTTTCCAATAAAAAAATTGATACCGAATCAAAAATAAAAGAAATACTAAAAGATATTAATTAGATTTTTTTTCAAATTGTAAATCATAAATATTTTTATATCTTCCATTTAAGTTGATTAATTCTTTATGGCTTCCTTCTTCTAATATCTTTCCTTCTTCTAACACAATTATTTTGTCAGCATTTATAATTGTAGATAATCTATGAGCAATGACTAAAACAGTTCTATTTTTCATTAGTTCATCTAATGCACTTTGGACCAATTTTTCAGATTCAGAATCTAAAGAGCTTGTAGCTTCATCAAGAATTAATATTGGAGGATTTTTTAGTATTGCTCTTGCTATTGCTATTCTTTGAGCCATTCCCCCTGATAAAAGAGATGCTCTTTCACCAATTATAGTATCGTAACCATCTTCTAAATTTATTATGAAATCGTGTGCATTAGCTCTTTTAGCAGCAAGTGTTATATCATCCTTTGAAAAATTAGAGCAACCATATGAAATATTATCGTAAACACTTCTGTTAAATAAAATTGTCTGTTGAGTTACTATTCCAATGCTTCTTCTTATTGAAGAAATTTTATAATCTCTAATATCAAAATCATTTATTTTAATACACCCTGAGTTAACATCGAAAAATCTTGGAACCAAATTAAGTAATGTTGATTTACCAGCACCAGATGAACCAACAAATGCAACTTGCTCTCCAGCATTAATATTTAAATTTATATTAGATAATACTTCATTCTCCTGATATGAGAAATAAACATTCTTAAAAAATATTGATTTAACAACATCGATATCAACTGGATTTTCTTTCTCAATAATACTATTTTTTATATCTAAAATTGAAAAAACTCGTTCTGCTCCAGGTGCTGCTAATTCAAAGCGTAAATGAACCTGACTTAATTTTTTTAAAGGTTTATACATTTGAATTGTTGCTGCTAAAAAAGACATTAAAAGAGCAAGTGATAAATTATTAATATATGAATAAATAACTACTATTGAAATGCTTAGTGATGCAAATAAATATAATACAGGTTCAGCTGATGCTCTTGCTCTTAATTGTCTCATACCCATTTTAAATGCTTTAATATTTGCAGCTTTAAAATTATTTATTTCTTTTTTTTCTGTCTGAAATGCTTTTATAACAATAGCATTTCCAAAGCTTTCTTGAGCTATAGATAGCATGTCAGACATACTTTCTTGTCCTTTTCTTGAAGCAGATCTAACTCGTTTACCTATAATTATTACTGGTAATAGACATACGGGTAAAATAATTAATGTTATTAAAGACAATTGTTCATCAAGAATAATCATTGCTGTTATACATCCAATTAATGTAAATGGCTCTCTGAGTATATCTGCAAATGTATGAGTGATTAGACTCATCAATAAACCAATATCACTTGTTAAACGTGTAATTAGATTACCAGAACGACTGCGTGAAAAAAAATTCAATGGTAGTGAATGGATATGCTCGAATAATTTTTGTCTTAAATCAGTAATTACCTTACTTCCTGACCACTCTACAAAATATCTACCAATAAATAAAAGTATGCCTTGAATTAATGCAACAATAGGTAATAGCAAAGCAATGATAACAATACGATAAATGTCAACATCGCCAGTGTAACCTTCTGGTGGATTATTTAGAAATGATGGCATATTGCTTATGTCAAATTTTTTTGATGACATGCCTTGCAAAACATAATTTAGCACCAAAATCATTCCGGCTGTACTACCACCTTGTAAAATTCCACATATTAAACCAACAGATAATCTAGGAATATAAGGAGTTATATACGGAGTAAGTCTTTTAATGATAATCATTGCCCCAATAGAATTTTTATTATTTTTACTCATATTTTTATAATCTATTAAGTTTTAGATAACGTAAAACAATAAACGTTATAAATTTAACTTCAAAATTAGAGATAATATTTGATAGAAGTAAGCAATGCACATTGTTCAAATATTACCTGAATTAAATCAAGGCGGCGTTGAGCGTTATGTCATAGACCTTAATAAATTTCTAATTAAAAGTGGTTATAAAAGCTCAATAATATCAAATGGGGGCATTTATGAAGATCTTATTACTAAAAATGGGGGCAATCATTATAGGATTGATACGTGTAGTAAGAATATTTTTAATTTCTATGATCGTGCAAGAAAGTTAAATTTACTTATTAATAAAATTGAACCTCAAATAATTCATATTCATTCTCGTGTTCCTGCGTGGATTGCACAATTGTCGATTAAAAAAAACTTAATTCCTTGCGTATCAACTGTACATGGATTTAATAGCATTAATTTATACAGTAAAATAATGACAAAAGCTGACAGAATTATTTCAGTTAGTAATCCACTTAAAAAATATTTAATTTCCAATTATGCTACAGATCCTAATAAAATAATCGTTATTCCAAATGGAATTAGCTCTGAAGATTTTAATCCATACAATGTAAATCATGAATGGATTAAAAAATTTAAAAGTAATTATAAGCTTTATAATAAAAAAATAATTACAAAAATCGGAAGGTTATCACCTATTAAAGGTTATGAAAAATTCATTAAAATTATGGTAAAAGTTCATGAAAATGATTCATCATTTTCTGGAATTATTGTTGGAAGTTCATCCAAAAATAATAAATATGAGATTAAAATAAAAAAATTAGTCAAAAATCTTAATGCGCAATCATACATTCATTTTGTTGGTAACCAAACAATGATGGCTGAAATTTATTATCTTAGTGATTGTATTGTTTCGACAACAATAAAACCCGAAAGTTTTGGAAGATCATTAGTTGAATCCTTAATGATGGGTACTCCAGTAATTGCAGCCTCACAAGGAGGGCCATTAGATATAATTGATGATAAAAAGAATGGTTTTTTATATTCTCCTGATCAGCTTGAAAATATATATGATTTATTAATTAACAAATCTTTTTTAAATTTAAAAATCCAAAGATCAAATATCATTGATAATTTTGATAATAACATTGTTGGAAGTAAAATAATTAAAATATATAACGAAATCTTGAGTAATAAATAACTATGAATGATACCAAACAATTTATTTGTATGAAATGGGGAAATTTATATGGTCCTGATTATGTAAATAAATTATATAACATGATTAAAAAAAATATTAACTCATCATTTAGACTTGTTTGTTTAACAGATGATAAAAAAGGAATTCATGATAGTATTGAATGCTTTCCATGTCCTGAAATTGATTTGCCAACACCATATAATATAAAAGGTTGGAGAAAATTAATTACATATAACTTAGGTGAATACTCTTATAATCTAGAAGGAGTATGGTTATTTTTAGATCTTGATGTAGTAATAATGGGAAATTTAGATGTATTTTTTGAATATAAAAAAGAAAAAGATTTCATAGTGATGAAAAATTGGACTCAACCGAAAAAAAATATAGGTAATACATCTGTTTATAGGTTCAAAATTAATTCTTTAGATTACCTATATAAAAAACTTATAAATAAACAAAAAGATGTATTAACTAAATATCCAAATTCACAAACATATATTAGTAAAAATATTGATAATATTATATTTTGGCCAGATGAATGGTGTGTATTATTTAAAGTACATTGCCTGCCAAAATGGCCATTTCGATTTTGGAAAACTCCATTTTTACCAAATAATACTCATATTATTGCATTTCCAGGTGTACCAAATCCTGATCAGGCTCTTAAGGGTATATGGCCTGTTAAGCATAAAATAAAAAAATTATATAAATTTATTAAACCAGCATATTGGATTAATGATTATTGGAAATAATTTTACTATCAAATAATTCATGCTGAATTATTATTATTAAGGGCAGCCAAAATAACATATTGTAAGGTTCGGGAGATTTAATAATTATACTTCCGTGAGCTAAAAAATGAATTAATGAAGAAAAAAATACTAATAATGAAAAAATTGGTGGATCACTACTTCCTAAATATTTTTTAATTTTTAAAAAACAATTAAACTGAATCAATAAAATTAAAATTAATCCAATAAATCCTAAATAATAAAGATTCCATATATAAATGCTATGTGTGTTATTCATAGATTTCCATTTAACTGATTCATTAAAACTACAGCCAAAAATATAATCCTTTTTTTCCATTCTATTGTTAATTAATTCATTCCAATATGTAAATCTTCCCAAACGAGAATGAGTGATAGTAAATAATCCCTGAAAATTCGCATAATATGGTGTATCTTTTTCTATATATTTTTTACCATATTTAGTTTTATATTTTGATAATTTATCACCACTTACTAATAATTCATTAGTATTACTTTTATCAAAAAATAATGGAGCTGAAAAAAATAGAAAACTCGAGATAGCTAAACATATTAATATTTTAATTTTACAAAGCTTACTAACCATAAAAAATGTAAAAATATAGCATGTAAACATACTTATGATCCCTGATCTAGAATGAGTAAAAAAGATTGTCATATTTATAATAAACATTAAGAAAAAAGTAACCCATGAAGATGAAATTAATTTTTTAATTAAAAGATAACAAAAAATTATTATTCCAATTAGAAGTAATACTGAAGATTGATTTGGGTGTATATTATAAAAGAACAGACTTAACCTACCTTGATATACAGAATTATAGATATAAAATGTTAATGATATAAATGAAACAATACTAATTAATGTTACAGTACTAAATAAAAGGATATTTCTTTTTTCTTTAACATAAGAAAATAAATATGGAAGTGAAACTACATATATAAAAGCCCATAATATAATTTTAAAAATTTCAAAAAAATTCTCATATTGAATTGATTTAATAATTAAATAAAAAACATATAAAAAAACTAATGATGTCAATGATGAATGCTTAAATTTCTTTTTTAAAAAAAATAAAATTAATGATGATAAAGAAATAAAATAAAAAATAATACAATAAGCTCTTCTAGATGGGCCAAAATAAACCATACCTATAAAAATAAATATAAGAAAAACTAATATTTCTAGAGTATTATTTTTAAATATTAAATTACTTCCAATGTTCTTTAACAAATTTAGCATATTTCCAATTTCTCCAAGAATCATACATTATATCATGAGGATCTGGCTTACCATGAAATATAACAATTCTTGCATCGTAAGGAAGCTTACACTTGATAAGCTTTGGGGGCTTAATAATAATATCAAATTTTCTTAAAATCTTACAAAATTCTGATTTACAGCTTTTCTTGTATGAAATAATTTTATCTTTATCGAATATTTTTGCATGAGGAATGCAATGAAAAATCCACTCTTGATCACCATTAAAATCTTTTTTTATTTTATTATAATCTTCATTTAAAAAATTTTTCCATACATATGATAACGATCCTAATTTGAAACTCATAACTGAACTATTCCACATTTTATTTGATGACCAATTTTGAATTATTTGTAGACCAGAAAATTCACTTGTTAAAAAATCAATATTTCCTGTAATAACAACGTCTAGGTCCATATAAATTAAATGTCCTTTTAATCCAAAAAAGTCTTCTTTAAAGAGCATTAACTTGATCCACCATCCTTCTAAATAATCATTATTTATATCTAATGAATTTATATTAGAATTTAGTCCTTTACTATTATCTGTAAGACAATAAAAATTAAATGGTTTAGTCATATTTCTTGAAACCATATTATATAATCGATTTGCATATAAAGACGGGTATTTTTTTCCCCATTTAACGCATACTATATTAATTCTATTATTCATATTATGAATTATTCCATTTTAAACGGATTAGTAGTTCCTTTATTGCATTGTCAATTGATTTATTAGGTGTAGTATCAAATATTGTTTTATCAAACTTAAAGTTGTTAAGATTATTTATTGAATATCTAATTACTTTTCTTAACTCAATCAATCTTTCATAATATGACCAAATAAAACTATTTTTCTTTTTGATACATTTTAATGGCTCAATGATAATAACGGGTTTTTTAAAATTAATCGCTTCTGTAATCATTGAAAGACTGTCTTGGGTCACAAATATAAATTCTGCATTATCTAAATGATTATACAAACTGTCATATGAATTAGAATTAAACCAAATTGGATCTAATAAACTATCATCTAAAATATTATTTTTTAAAAATGACTCAGCTTTTTGACCAGTTCGCCTTGATGTAGAAAATAACCATTTGATGTTATTTTTTTTACTTATGTAATTCATATATTTAGATAAATATTCCCAATCATTATCATTATATTTATGACTTCTAGAATCTCCACCTATTATCATAGCACACAACATTAAATTGTTAGAATATATCTTTTTTTCATAGTCTAATTTCAAATATGTAGGAATTAATTCAACAAAAATTGAATTTTTTTCTAATTCAGACTTTACAGGTGTAATAACAAAATCAAACCAACATGAACTAAATGGTTTTCTCTCACCTACAAAACAATATGGAATTTTATACTTTGTAGATAATATTCTTGAACCTAAAACACTACTTCCTCCACTAGAAATAATTAAATCTGGAGTGGGTAAATTAATCGATAAATTTTTAAATTCTATGCAATAATTAAGAATAAATTTAGGTAATTTAAATGAATTAATTCTAACAAAATAATAAAAAAAAGGTCTTATCCAGCCTCTTAAAATTGTTTTTGCATATATTGTATGAACATTTACATTAATTTCATTATTTATCTTATCAACTATTCCATTTACTTGGCTATCATGCCCTGGACTTCCTTCTGAAATTTTCCAAATAATACGATTCATATGCTTATTAACTTATATAAAAATTTATAAATAATCATCCTTCCATATATTTTTTACCCATAATGTGGGTAAAATAAATCGACGAAGTTGTTTAGTTTTTTCTTTTAATGATGATTGTGAAAAAGACCATTTAATATGATCATAACGCGATCTAAACTTACTTTTACTATTCCATTTTCCATCAATTGCATCAGGTGGTTTAGGGCATCCAGGAAAAGTTATAATTCTAGAGTAATTTGGAATAATTGGAGCTCTTATATATCTTAATGGCCAGGGCCCCATACAATGTCTTCTAAAATGTTTAGTCCATGAATAAGGCCAAAATTTTACTCCTCCCTTTAAATGATGTGTAACATAATTTTGTTCAAATTGATATTTAATACATAATGAAGGATCTAATCTTAAATCGTCATACATATAAGGATGACTACCTATTTTAAATCTAAAAACAGATGTCTGAGCGCCCTTAGTCCATGGTTTAACCCAATTTTTTGCTACAAAAACATCATCCTCAGATCCAATTTTAAAATATTCATCAATTGAATTTACTATAACATTATCGTGATCTAGAAATAGAAAAACACCATTGAGCCCTAATAAATTATTTTTCCATAATATCTGTTTAGGCCATTTTCCAGGTGCATCTGGTGGAATTTTAAAATCTAATTCAGGTAATTTCAAACATATTACTTCTTTTCGTATTCCATTGCTGTTATCAGTTAAACAAGTGAGTGTAAATGGTGATGAAATATTTCTAGCAACCATTGAATAAAGGCGGTTAACATATCCTTCATTATACAAATTACCCCACTTTATACACAATACCTGTTTTAAATCCTTCATTTTTACCTTTAAAAAAAACTGAACATTAAAAAGGAGTAAAATTTGTATTTTTTGAAATTTTATTTACTGTCTGCGAAATTAATTTTATACAGTTTTCAATATCTTTTAAATGAACTAATTCACAAGGACTATGCATATACCTTAAAGGAATACTCACCAAGCATGTAGGAACACCTGATCGACATAATTGTATAGCATTTGCATCAGTACCTGTTCCTCTTGGTTCTGCATTAATTTGTATAGGAATTTTGTTTTTCTTAGCAGTTTTAACAATTAATTCAAAAAGTTTTGGATTCATATTTGGTCCTCTAGATAAAACAGGGCCTCCACCAAGTTTAATAATATTTTCTCTTTTTATTACATCACCCATCTGGGGATGGTCGGTCGCAAAAGTAACATCAACAGCAATTGCAAAATCTGGATTAGCTTCAAACGAAGAGGTTTGTGCTCCTCTTAAGCCGATTTCTTCTTGTGATGTAGCAACAGCATGTACTTTGACATCTGTTTTTAATTGAGACAATTGTCTTGCACTCTCTAATACAACAAATGCACCGGATCTATTATCAAATGCTCGACCAACAACGATATCATTCTTTAAATTATCAAATCCATAATCTATTACAATCGGATCACCAATATCGATTATCGACTCAGTTTGCTTCTTGTCTTTTGAACCTATATCAATCCACAAATCTTTAATTTCAGAAACTTTTTTTCTTTGTTCGGGAGTTTGTAAATGAATCGCTAATTTACCAATTACACCTTTTATAATACCTTTCTTGGTAAGAATTTGAATTCTCTGCCCCTGAGCAATTTGTGCATCCCAACCACCAATAGGTTGAATCCAAATAAATCCTTGTTCATCTATATAAGAAACCTGGAATCCAATCTCATCACAATGCCCTGCTAACATTACAGTAATTTTTTTTGATTTATTAACGATTGCATGTGAACTTCCATGAGAATCTGTCCATACTTTATCCGCAAATTTCTCTGCTTCTTTTTTCCAAATTTTTGCAGCGGGTCCTTCATATCCAGATGGACTTATACTATTAATTAAATCTTTTAAAATATTTTTAGACTTGCTTATCATCTAATTTACCTTTTGTTAAAATTTACATGCTTAATTATATAAAGTATAATAGAGTAATTAATCTTGAATATACAAGATGAATTAAAAATATAAAGGTTTTAAAACATGCTATCAGTTGGTTTAACTTTCAGCCAAACATCACTCATATTTCTATTTGTTATTTTCGCATTAGTTACAATAATATGTAGTAAATATTTAGCTATTTACGCTGAAATATTTTCATCAAGGATGTCTATTGATACTGGAATTATTGGTTTAATATTTTTGGCTAGTATAACTAGTTTACCTGAACTATCTGTTTCAATATCAGCAATAACTAATTATCCGTTAGATATTGGTCCTGATTTAGCTATCGGTAATATGTTAGGTTCAAATTTATTTAATTTACTTATACTTGGATTATTAGGAATACTTTTTACTAAAAAATTTGTTGAATCAAAAAATATTTATTTTACCAAATATATTATTCAAAGTATAATATTATTGGCTTTAGTTTGGTTAATATTTATTTCAGTAAATGAAACATTCAATACATCAATATTAGCAAATAAATTTTTTATAATTCTAATACCACTCTTATACATCGTATTTATAATATTAAATAGGAATGATTTTGATAATAGGAATAATAGTGCTAATAAATCACAATTATCAAATAAGGTTTCATTATTTTATTTTAAATTTTTAATATTAATTTTTTTAGTTGTTTTAAGTGGAATAATCTTAACATTTTTATCTAGTAAAATGGCGCGTCCATTTAATGAAGGAGGACTAGGTTTAAGTTCTAATTTGATAGGAACACTGTTCTTAGCATTATCCACAAGTTTACCGGAACTATCACTTGCATATTCATGTTTAAAAATTAATCAAATTAATATGGCATTGGGTAATATTTTTGGAAGCAATTTATTTAATCTACTTTTAATTTTTATAGGAGATATTACATTAAAAAAAGAACCGTTATTAAAATATGTTTCCAATAATTTTAACATAATATTTTTATCAATATTGTTTTTATCATTATTATCGATACTCATCATAAATTCAAATAAGGCTAAACTTATTAAATTTTATTGCTCAGTAGTAATATTTTTTTACATTTTTTCAATTTTTTTAATAAGTTAATAATTAAAAAAAATTACAATTTTTTATGAATTAAAAAGTTATTTTATTTAAAATTTGGAAAATGAAAAAAAAACTTTTACAGCTAAAAAACGGAATTACTTTAGTCGAAGTTCTTCTGTCAATTATAATTCTATCTATAGGAATTGCAGTGCTGATGTTAGCTACTAGTAAATGTTTATCGGTTTTAAAAAGTGCTAAAAATCAAAATATTGTTCAAAATTTAATTCAAGAATTAAATGTTGAATACCCTATTGTAAAAGTCGACTTACAAGAATTATATGAATCAGGTAATTTTAAAGAATATGATAATTTTTCATGGAGTAGAGAAATAAAAATGGTAGATGAAGACGATAAACCTGGTTTATTTCTTATTAAAGCGAAAATCTATTGGACGGAGAGAGGAAAAAATATTTTTGAAGAAGTAAATTATTATATCTATGCACCTGAAGCCGAAATTATTTAATAAGAAATAAAATGATGAACATAAAATATAAAAACGGATTCACGCTTCTTGAGGTAATTATCTCAATTGTGATTTTAAGTATTGCATTTACAATTTGCTTTCAAGCATTAGAAAGTACATTAAGAAGTTGGAAAAAAAGTTATATTATTTCAGATAATATACAACACGGTGATTTTACAATAAATCAAATTTCATCGGCTTTTAAATGTATGATTTTTTTTAAAAATGAACAAAAAAGATATGCATTTGATTATGAAGAGAGAGTAATCGATGGTTCCTCTGGAGACTGGGTAAGTTTTGTAACAGCAAATAATTTCTTTTATGATTCTAAAAAAATTAATAATAAAATACCCCATCGAATTGAATT
>MDTB01017614.1_pt1 | contig 12688 bp, 3 predicted proteins | sample 811161 | NCBI WGS metagenome assembly MDTB01 (sample SAMN05326650, study PRJNA326480) | marine metagenome | isolation source: seawater | place: Mediterranean Sea | collected 2009 | reverse complement strand
CTTGTTCTTTCATTTCATTCGTTATTTTTGTTATTTCGGCATGCATAATTCTAGGTAAGATATCGGATACTGCTATCTCTAGGGTATCTTCCGCTGTAGAATTTGATATCAAATCAAAAACGGCTTGTTTATCCGTAGTAAATGTTTTGCCAGGTGAATTTTGTAAAATTTTAAACATAGGAGAAAAATTATATGCTTCATACTGAGGGTTCTGTAATGCTGGTAAAAAATTCCCATCAAAATAAGCCTCGATACTTTGTCTATATTGGTAGTCGTCTTTTTCTGCTTCTGCGATTTTTGATCTTACTTCTTCATCCCCTTTAATTAGAGTTTTCATATTAGGAGCCTCTATGCTAGATGAAGTACCATCTCCTTTCATTTTATCTTTACCTCTTTTATTTCCTGTAATTTGATCAGACATAATATAATATGATAATATAATTAAAAAATAGTTAATTATATTAAATTAAAAGTTATATCTACTAAATCTAAACATAAAGTGTATTCATAATTTCTCTCATACCATTATCCTCACGCTTGATAAGGTCTTTTACATGGTCTCTTGTAACTGTGAATGGAAACTCAACCTTCAAGGTACTCGACTTACCGAACAAATTCGTATCTGGCTTCATGAGACGGTAGAGGTTAAGCTTGGTATGAATAATTTCAATACATCTCTTCAAATTTCTAACACCCTCTTCCTTATTGGTGTATTCATCGACGATGTAGTCAATAGTGTCCTCTGGAATAATTACATCACCTTCATCAAAAGCAACTTCACTTCTAATCTTAGGCATGAGATGCTTGCTTGAAATGATTTGCTTTTGCTTCTTCTGATATCCTGGTACTTGAATTCTGTACATTCTATCACGAAGAATAGGATTAACCTTACTCTCATCGTTGTAGCTGAAGATGAATAGGCATCTGCTCAAATCAAAATCAATCTCGGCGAAATATTTATCGTGAAACTCTGAGTTCTGAGATGTGTCTGTCAAGTGAGTTAGAATACCAATAATCTCTTCACCCTTGGGAGTGTCACTCACCTTGTCCAACTCATCAAAGTAAATGACTGGGTTCATAGACTGGCATCTAAGCAGTATCTCTACAATTTGACCCCAGACAGCACCTTCATAAGTATAAGAGTGACCTTCCAAGAAACTACTATCTGTAGCACCACCAAGTGCGATGAATGCGAATTCTCTTCCTAGAATTTTGCTGATACCTTCCTTGACAAGAGTTGTCTTACCAGTACCCATAGGACCCTTAATTGCGAGGGCAGTACCAGTAGCGGAAGGATTAGAAATCCATTGGCCGACAAATTGCATGATTTGCATCTTAGCATCATCCATGCCAAATACAGCATCATCTAATCTGTTCTTGGCGTTTTCTAGAAATTCACTAGATTTTTCAACACCATCAGCTCTGGTAATGGACATGTTATTATATTTATTAAATGGGATTTTCATGAAAGTATCAACCCAGTTCTTGATTTTGTAAAACTCACCACTTCCAGGTTCCATATTTCGCAACATATTAATTTTCTTAATTGCGGCTGCCTTGAATTGTGGTGGGATTTCAGATTCAAGAAGACTTAGTCTGTATGGCTTTTCAAGCTTGCAGATTTGGTTAACTTCTTCCATTTGTTCCAAGATTTTCCTTTGTTCCTTAACAGAAAGCTTTCTGAAGAATGCAGTATCATTCATAATATTTTTATTGTGCAAATTTTCAATAAACTTGCGTTGATTTTTACTTTTCTCCTTCTTGGAGAATTTATTTTTTTGTTTTTCATATGATTTAATTTCTTTATCGACGTTTTCAATCATTTTCTTATAGAAAGAAGAACCTTCGTTTGCCTTTAGCAGTTCTTCAAGTTGAGTACGAGAGGCTTTTGCGGTTTCAATCTCTTTATCGAGGTCTTCCTCAGAAAGCTTCTTTGCCTTACCAGAATTTTCTTCATCATCATCGGTTTCATCTTCGGTTTCATCTTCATCCTCAGAATCATCTTCATCATAATCTTCGTCTTCATCATATTCTTCGTCATCTTCATATTCTTCATCCCAATCTTCATCCTCTTCATCCAAATCGATTTCGGCATAATTTTTACCAGGATTTCCAATTGTAAATATAAGATTGAATTTTTTACCGTTGCGAAGAGTACGTGGTTCTTCATCATCATATTCCTCCTCTTCACTTTCTTCTTCACTTTCACTCTCAATAATTCTTTTATTCTTCTTTTTATTCTTCTTTTTATTCTGCTTTTTGTTACTTACCTTAATTTCTTCCTCTTCCTCCTCTTCCTCATCTTCCTCCTCTTCCTCGGCTTCCTTGGCTTTCTTTGCAGAATATTTAGATGGATACATTTTGTTTAAGAATTTTTTGAAATTTTTCTTGGATTTAACTACTTCTGTAGCTTCATCTTCAGAAGTGTCTTCAAGAAACTCTTCCTCATCAATATCATCATCATTACCATCACCGTATGATTTTTTCTTGAGTTCTCTTTTTTGTTGTTCCTTCTTTTGTTGCTTGTTCATAGTTTTTGACTTAGGAGATTTGTCCTTTGGCATTTTATATATAATTATAAAATATATTTAAATCTAAATCAATTTTTTTATAATAAATTTGTAATATTAAATAAAAATGATTTGAAAAGAATATAAAAATATTGTAGTATAATAATAATAGGATGGCAACTAATGACAACACAAAAATAAATGTTTCAAAAATTATCGGTATTCAGTTTAGTATTTTATCGCCAGAAGAAATACGCAAGGCATCTGTTGCTGAGATAACAAATAAAGAGACTTATGTAAATAATAAACCTGTAATTGGTGGATTATTTGATCCACGAATGGGTGTTCTTGAACCAGGCCTTGTTTGTCCAACAGACGGTTTAGATTATATAAAAACACCAGGATATTTTGGTCATATAGAATTGGCAAGACCAGTATTTTATATTCAGTATTTAACAACAATTCTAAAAATATTACGTTGTGTATGTTTTAAATGTAGTAAATTATTGATATCAAAAGAGAAATATAAATATTTGTTAGGATATTCTGGAGAAGAAAGGTGGACAAATGTTTTTCATAAGATATCAGGAAAAATAAAGAGATGTGGTGAAGAATGTGAAGATGGTTGCGGGTGTAAGCAACCAGATAAAATTAGACGAGATGGGTTAGCAACAATATTTGCTGAATGGACCGGTAGCGGAGACGAAGATGATAAAATGACAGTAAGATTAGTTCCTGAAACTGTATTGAAAATATTTAAACGTATAAGTAATGAGGATGTAGATTTTATGGGATTTAATTCTACATTTTCAAGACCAGAATGGATGGTATGTGAAGTAATGATGGTACCACCTCCTGCAATTCGTCCGTCAATTAAACACGATGCTCAGCAGAGAAGTGAAGATGATATTACACATATTCTAGTAAATATAATTAAGGTAAATAAAATATTACAAGAGCGAATTGAACAAAATTCGGCTCAAAATGTAATTGATGACTGGACATTACAGTTACAATATTTCGTATCTTCTCAAGTAGATAATAAAATACCTGGCATATCTTCTGTAGCTCAACGTTCAGGAAGACCTTTGAAATCAATTAAGGAACGATTGAACGGAAAGGGTGGTAGAGTAAGAGGTAATTTAATGGGTAAGCGTGTTGATTTTAGTGCTCGTTCTGTAATTACAGCAGACCCTAATTTATCAATTAAAGAACTTGGTGTTCCAAAAAAGATTGCGATGAATATTACAAAACCAGTAGTAGTAAATAAAAGAAATAAATCTGCACTTTTAAAGTTAGTAATAAATGGTCCTGAAAATTGGCCAGGTGCTAAAATAGTTGAAAGAAAAAATGGAGAAAGTATTTCACTTAGATATGTTGAGCGTGAAAAACAAAAATTAGAGGAGGGTGATATTGTACACAGACATATGTTAGATGGAGATGCTGTATTGTTTAACAGACAGCCTACTCTTCATAGAATGAGTATGATGTGTCATATTGCAAGAGTTATGAAGGAAGGAGATACATTCAGAATGAATGTAGCAGATACTAAGCCATATAATGCAGATTTTGATGGTGATGAAATGAATTTGCATATGCCTCAAGATTTAGAATCTGAAGCGGAACTACGCAATCTAGCAGCAGTTCCTTATCAACTAGTTAGTCCTTCAAATAATAAACCAATTGTCGGTATATTTCAAGATTCTATGTTGGGAGCATATCAATTAACTAGAAATACTACAAAATTTTCTAAAAGAGATGGGATGAATTTACTTATGAATAGTAGCAATATCGACTTGAATATATTTACAAATAAAAATATAAGTTCATTTGATATTTTATCTCAAATCTTGCCCCCAATTACGTTGAAATATAAGAATAATATTTGGAATGAAGATGAAGATTATGATAAATCAAATAATGTTCTTGAAATTTATGATGGAAATTATAAACGCGGTCTTCTAGATAAGGGATGTCTAGGAAACGGAACTTCGGGTATAATTCATCGTATATGCAACGATTATGGAAATATGGCTTCAGCAAAATTTATTGATGACTTTCAGAATATTGTAACAGATTATATGAAGACATCATCATTTAGTGTTGGAATTAGTGATCTAGTTTCAAATGAAGAGACAAATACTAAAATTGTAGAAGCTATTAATAAAAAGACGAATGAAGTAAAAGACGTAATTGACCAATTACATCTTGGAATTTTCCAAAATGATTCAGGAAAAGCAAATAGCGAAGAATTTGAAACAAAAGTAAATAGTATTTTGAATAAGGCTACCGCAGAATCTGGTAAAATTGGTTTGAAAAATTTAAGTAAAGATAACCGATTTGTTACCATGGTTAAAGCTGGTTCAAAGGGTTCTGAATTGAATATATCTTTTATGATTTCATGTCTTGGTCAGCAAAATATTAATAGCAAACGTATTCCATATGGTTTTGATAATAGAACTCTTCCCCACTTTTCTAAGTTTGATGATTCGCCTAGTGCTAGAGGATTTGTTGAACAATCGTATATTAAAGGACTTTACCCTGAGGAATTGTTCTTTCATGCGATGGGTGGTAGAACAGGTTTGATTGATACTGCTGTAAAAACATCAACTACTGGATATATTCAAAGAAGATTAATTAAAGGTCTTGAAGATTTGAAAATTTGCTATGATATGACGGTTAGAAATAATCGTGGTAAAATAGTACAGTTTTCATATGGTGATGATGGAATAGATACAGTATTTGTAGAAAATCAGACAATTCCAATTGTTAAAATGACAAATGAAGAAATTTATGTTCATTATTATATCACTAATGAAAATTCAATAGTATTTACAAAGGAAATGCAACGTAAAATGAAAAAGCAAAAGGACGCATATAATATTGTATCTCAAAAATATATTGATAAAATGATTGGTGTTCGTGAAGAGATAGTAAAATATGTGTTTGGAAATAAAAATAATAGTAAGGTTCATTTACCTGTAGCATTTACTTTTATAATAAATAATATTAAAAATCAATTTAAGATATCAAAGAATTCAATCGTAGATATTACTCCACTAGAAGCATTTGATATGATTGAAAATAAATATGAAGATTTGAAATCTATTTACTACAGTCCTCCAACTAAATTATTTGAAATAATGTACTTCTATTATTTATCTCCCCGTGAATTATTGGTAATTAAGCGATTTAATAGAGCAGCTCTTACATATTTACTTGATTATATCATTACTATTTACAAAAGATCTATTGTTTCACCTGGTGAAATGGTTGGTATGATTGCAGCACAATCAATTGGTGAACCCACAACACAAATGACACTTAATACATTTCATTTTGCAGGTGTTGCATCTAAATCTAATGTAACTCGTGGTGTACCTCGAATTGAAGAAATATTGTCAATCTCAGATAATCCTAAGAACCCGTCTGTTACAACATATCTAAGAGACGTTGATAAATATGATAGAAATAAAGCACAATCTATAATGTGCATGATTGAACATACAAGTCTAGCAGATATTGTTTCATCGGTTGAAATTCGTTTTGATCCTGATGATTTAACCACGCTTATTGAGGAAGATAAAGAAATAATTGAACAATATTATCAATTTGAAAAGATGATTTCAGAAAGTGGAGCCGAAAATATTTCTGCACCAAGAGAAAAATCAAAGTGGATTTTTAGAATGGAATTAGATTCAGAAATTATGTTTGAGAAAAATATCACGATGGATGATGTGCATTTTGCTGTCAAAAATATATATCAAGACGATGTTACATGTGTTTATTCTGATTATAACGACCCTAAGTTAATATTTAGAATAAGAATGAATAATGTTTTGAGGAAGGAGAAGGCCAAGAAAGATATTAAAAAATCTCTTGACCAATCCGATGAAATTTATTTGTTGAAAAGTTTCCAAGATACGATGTTAAATAGTGTTGTGTTAAAGGGAATTAAGAATATTAATAAGGTTATTATCAGAAAAATATTAGATGAAGTAGTTATGAACGAAGATAAGTTTGAAACTAAAGAGTCGTGGGTACTTGATACAGTAGGTACAAATTTAATTGATATTTTGAGTTTAGATTACGTTGATGTGAATAAAACATATACAAATAATATTACAGAAATGTATAGTGTGTTGGGTATAGAAGCAGCACGACAAACTATTTATAATGAATTTATAGAAGTGATTGAGTTTGATGGTACATATTTGAACTCGCACCATTTAAATATGCTATGTGATAGAATGACATATAATTATAAAATGACATCTATTTTCAGACATGGTATTAACAACGATGATATTGGTGCATTAGCAAAAGCATCATTTGAAGAAACTCCTGAAATGTTCTTGAAAGCCGCAAGACATGGTGAACTTGATCATATGAGAGGTATTTCAGCAAATGTTATGTGTGGTCAAGAAGGATATTTTGGAACAAGTATGTTTCAGATATATTTAGACCAGGATGCATTTAATGAGGTTGATGAAGATGATTATATAATTACAAATGACGAAGATATAATTGAAGATGCGTTCAATAGCGTTGGTGATAACAGCGATGATAAATGTTCTTCTTCAAATCTGAAGTTAAATAATACAGCTACAAATATAAAAACAAAGAATATTAAGATGGATGATGGTTATGTTCCTGATTTCTAATAATAAAATATTAGGGTATAATATATTTTTTATTTCAATATAAATATATTATATATATTATAAATAGTTATGACATGCACATTATTTACATATATATATTCAAAATTAAGTGAAGATAAACAAAATGAATTTTTAAATAAAATATTTATATGCGGAGCATTTTGGAAATTCAAATATGACAATAATTGTAATAAATTTACAGAGTTTTATAATTATGTTAATTCAGAACCTGAAAAATTATTTTTATATAATAAAGAAGAATATATAGATGCTTTTTGTCATATTCAAAAAATTTATCATGCATTTTTAAAATTAAAAAATGTCGTAAAATATAAATATTATAAAAAATATAATTGTGATGAAGATTTATTAGGTAATAAATTGAGTGACATAAAAGATACATATAAAATAAAATTAATAGAAAACAATACTGTATATAATCTTAGTTTAAAAGATTTATTAAAAAATATTTCTACATTATTAACATATAACGAAGGGTATTTTTTAGAGCCTAGATATCCAATTAATCCATTTACAGGATTACAATTATCAAAGCATAATCTATATAATATATATTTTGCATATAAAAAGACATTTTTAAGAGTACAAATGCCATTAGAACATTTTTTTATTTGTGATTTTAATTTAAAAAATTATAAAAAGTATTCTGAAGGATTAGTAAATCACGAATTAATAAGAACAAATGTAAAAAATATGGAGATTGATGAATTTAAATTAACAATAAAAAGGTTATTCAGACAATATACATGTAAACCACCAAAATTTTGTGATGATTTTCCAAAACAAAGAATTAGAGATATTTTTAATCCATATGTTCAATTATTTATGTATATAAAATATGGTCAAGATAAAAATAGGGTGTTCTGGTCAAAGAAATTATTGAAACAACAAGTAAAACGATTTTCAAATTATATGCGTGAAAATAACCCAATATTTGGGCGTGTTATACGAAAATTGAAAATGTCAAAGGACGGTAAATCACGTGTCTTCAAAAAGGTTGTTGTAGATAATCATGTTAGATGGGATAAAAACTTTCCATATATAAAAGAAAATAAGGAACTACCTGGTTTTGGTATTTTTAGAACAACATATGGAGAAAACGATGACAACAACCAAGATGACAACCAAGACGTTGAAATATCAGAAAGTGAAGCAAATACAGAAATAGATGATAGTGATGATGAGGAAGTTATTGATACTCCATTTTCAACAGGTTTACCTATTATTAGGCACATGCATTCTGAAACGAATTATTTTACAAGGTCTGTGAGACGTTCTACAGTATGGGATGATCTATATAGAGAAGCAGATATTGAAAGTTCATCCCCTTTTCATCTTACATCGTCGCATGGTTTCTCTAGAGAACAAAATTTTGATTTAGAACCAAGAACACCTCCAAGAACACCTCCAAGAACACCTACTAATACTGAATTCGATACTATATTTTCAACAATAGGAAGACCTATTGGTATAGATTTAAGTGATAATTTTACAACAAGTACAATAGGAAGATCTACTGGTATAGATTTAAGTGATAATTTTACAACAAGCACAATAGGAACAGTTACTAGTATTGATTTAACTAATAATTTGACAACAAGTACAATAGGAAGATCTTATGATATAGATTTAAGTGATGATTTTGCAGTACTTTTTCAGGATAATGATGAAATAGATAGCACATTAGAAGATGAAAATATAAATGATATATCAGGAAATCAAGATACTATAAATAATAATGATGAAATAGATAGCACATCAGAACATGAAAATATAAATGATATATCAGGAAATCAACATACTATAAATAATAATGATGAATTACAAAGTTATATTAATAATAATCCTCATACTATAAATGAAATAAATAATAATGTTATGGCATGTAGTATATTAACACGATTAATACAAATTAGAATGATTCATCTCAATAGTAGTTCTGATATAATATATTCATTATTAGACGAATTAATTACAAATCAAATTAAAATAATTGCAGGTAAGCTTTTAGTAAAATATCTAAGTAATCAATTATCAGATAGTATGCGTGCGACAGTTATTAATACTATTATAGCAGATGAAGGTGGAGGAGAACTTCTTAGTGAGATTGTTAGTAACTTGCATACTTTTCATGATAATATAACAGTTGGTCAAACAGAACCAGATAATATATCAAATACTCCATAAGTTATTAATGAATTATAATTTTATAAATAAATTTTTTAATTTATAAAATTAATTATAGTTTTACTGTAATTATCTTTAGTTTTTTTTCTGTTTTGTGATGTTTACTTTTATATATAATTTGTTGATCAGTTTGTGTTGTTATTTCCCAATCAGAAGGGTTTATAGGAGTGCATATACCATCAACTCGTCTAAATTCATTAGGACATCTATTTCTTTCCTTGAAATTTTTTTTGAATTGGAACGCTTCATCTTCCTTTTCTTCAACAATATCTTGAAGTTCATCTGTCATTTTTATTAATTTATGTATATTATTATGGGGTATGTGTATTTGAGGATATGCTGTATCATATAGTTTATTAAATTTACTTTTCATTTCTGTTAGATTTTCAAAATATTTTGAAGTTAATAAAGATTGTGGTAAAATAAACTCATCTTCATTCAAGTTGTAACTTTGTTTAACTAAACTTAAATAACTATCAACATCAAATACAAATTTTCTAATATAATCATATCTTAGTATTTCATCATAAAATCTTTCATAATAAAAATACTCGTTACTATTTTCTGTCATAAGATTTATTGATGGTACAATAAGATTTTTCTTTTCCTCATCAAAACATATATTTTCTTCCAAATCTAATTCCATAATTTTTTTGTTATCAAAATAATCTACAAAAACTACCATTTTATTTGTTAATTTTTTAACAATAATATTAATTCTTGTTACTTTATCTTCATAATTAATTGATTTATCATTTATAATTTTCTGTAATTCATTTTTATCAGATATATTACTAGGTTTATTTATTTGTATTCTTATAAAATTTCTGAAACAATCATAAAACCTATTTTCAAGCTTTATTTTTTTAACAAATAAATTTGTATTTATATCTTTTAAATTGCTTTCTTTTGAGAATAATTCTGCATCACTATAAAATAATTTTCCTTTATTATCTACAAATAGATCATTTGACATAACTGTTTCAATTATATTATATTCCCCACCTACTTCTAATTTATTTGGTCTTGGTTCTACCGGAATAAATTGTTTAGTTTCTGTTATAATACCAACTATAGTATTATCTTTATCTATAACTTTAGAACTTGGTTTACATGGAATTTCAAAAGAGGATTTTTCATATAATGTAAAAAGTTTCTTTTTTAATGTTGGGTATTTTATTAATAACGTTTCATCGTCAATAAAAATAATATCTGTACGTTCCAATATAGAACTGGGATATATTGGTAACATAAATGAGTCTGGAGCAGGAATACGTCTTTCATTTTCTCCTTCACCTTTTGTAATTGTTTCGTTTATAAGTAAACCGATACATTTTCCATTATAATTTATAATTTGTTTTTGTATACCATAATTGATTGATACTAATTTATTGACAATATCATCTGAATATCTTAATGTTTTTTCTAGAGGTTTAAATTTATATTTACTAGGATTACTTGGTAATATACCACATTTTGTATCATTAAGATATATTAATTTAACATTTTTAATGAGAATACTCATATCATCAAGTTTATTTTGTTTTAATTTATTTTTACTAAAACTAGTATAAATATTTAGTTTGAACCTTTCTCCTTTTAATTCACTTTTTTTGCGTTCACAATAAAAAATAGGTTCATAAAAGTGCGCATGTTTTAATATAATGAACGTTTCAGCCCCATCTTTAAAGTTGTTATTAGAGTAATGATTTGTAGGGCAAAGTAATTCAATATAATTTGATTCGAAATCTTCTTTTATTTCAAAAATAATTAAATTGATTGGCTTCTCAAATATCAAATTATGTTTATTATTAGAAACGATATCCCATATATAATCATGCGTAATAGTTGTTTCTTCTGATTTTAAAAATTCTAAAAATTCCTCAAAAGCATTAACGCATTTTTCAAAAAGAATTTTTTGTTTATTTTTACTTCTATTCAGGTTTTCACCTAATTTTGTCGTAGTTGCATATTTTGTAACATCAACCTTCTTTTTATTATTATAAAACACTTGTATTAAATTTCCATTCATAAACTTTACAAAACTATCTAATGTAATATTGCCTTCTCCCCATATTTTCTTTTTTAATTCTTGGTTTGATATAACAGTATTTTTTTTATGAGTAAAACTATAAATACTAGACAAACATGATATAAATGATTGATTATTACTTTGTTCTACACCAAGTCTTAATATACAATTAAAATCACCTTTTAATTTGCAATTTTTTAAATCGTTGGGTAAAAACTTTTGTAAATTTAATGGTAAATATCCAAATCTATTTGCGTCAAGTGGAAATTTATTTGGCTGTTGAATATAATCAATTGAAATTTCTTCTTCTAATAAAAGAGTTTCTTTACTTTGTTTATCCTTGCTTTTTTTATCTAATGATTTTTTCGTATCACTTCTATATTCTTCAAAACATTTTTGTTTTGTTTCTGTATTCTTTGCTTTTTGTGATATTTTAAAACAACATGGAATACATGAATTTTTATTAAATCCAGGACTATTATAAATATAGTCACTATCTCCCTTATGATGTTGTTTTTTATCATCAAATTCAATTATTTTACCTGAACAAAAACTGCTTGTAATATTATCCCCTTCTTTTTTTATTTGGTCTTCTGTTAAACTAATATTTTCTTCTGAACACCAATATCTAGGGCAAATATAATAATGTGATGTGTTTGGGTCAGTACTATATTCAAGTGCTTCTGTATATGAACCACTATGATTGTCATCAATATTTTTCTTCTCTTGTTCTGTAATAATGATTGGTTGTTTTTTTGCATTAGCCGCACAGTTTCTAGAATATAGGTTATCCGTAGTATTAAATTTTAGAAATAGGTTTTTATCATATTGCTCTATTCTATTTTGTGCATAATTTCTATCATCTCCTTTTCTTGCACCACCTAAGCTTTCACCTAACTCAGAACCGAGTGACAAAGAACCTAAGCTACCTGGAATACTTAAATCATCTTCATCTTCATCTGCATCTGCATCTGCATCTTCATCTTCATCTTCATCTTCATCTGCATCTTCTTCATCAATTAATCCTTCGTTTGATTTTACAACAAAAAAATCTTCTTCTTCATCTTCTTCATCTTCTTCGATATTTCTTATATCAATCTTTTCTTCATCACTAATATATTTTATATCTTCAATACCTTCTTTCTTATTTTTACATATTATTTTTTTCAATTTATCACTATCTGTGCCTAATACTATATCAAAAAATGTTTTTAAGTAAACAGATATATGTTGGATGTAATGTATATTATTTATACCATAGAAAGTAATAATAT
>MDTB01124033.1_pt1 | contig 12689 bp, 17 predicted proteins | sample 811161 | NCBI WGS metagenome assembly MDTB01 (sample SAMN05326650, study PRJNA326480) | marine metagenome | isolation source: seawater | place: Mediterranean Sea | collected 2009 | reverse complement strand
CTTCAGGTTATGAGCCTGACGAGCTACCAGACTGCTCCACCCCGCGGTATACTTAAATTCTATTTTTAAGTTTGTTAAGTTTTTTTACTCTTTTGATATTCTCTTGAAGAATTCTTTTTTTCTTCTCTGAAGGTTTCTCGTAAGTGTTTTTTAGCTTGATCACCTTAAAGAAACCATCCCTTTGAAGTTTTCTTTTTAAAACTCTAAGAGCTTGTTCAACATTATTGTCTCTAACTTCTATTTTAATAACTACCTCCAAAAAAATGAGTAAGTAACATTTTTATTTTTTTATGTCTATTTATTTTATTCATTAATTGTTAACTTGCTGAGAAAGTCTCTCTTTTTCCTTTAGCTTTTTTTCTCTTTTTACTCTTCTATCTGCTTTTTCTAGTGCATTTACTAAATCTTTTTGAGTAAACAAATTTAATGCCACAGGATCTTTTGGATTTAAATTATTATAATTCCAATAACTTTTATTTCTAATTGATGTCACCGAATTTTTTGTAATACCTACTAACTTTGCTATTTGAGAATCTTTAAGAATATTATGTTGTCGAATTAGCCATAAGGCTGAGTCAGGTTTGTCCTGCCTTTTTGAGAGAGGAACATATTTTTTTATTTTTTGTTCTGAATTTGAAATTTCAATATCTCCGCTTTTTATTTGAAGTGGTCTATTATTATCTTTTGAAGAAAGCTCAATCTCTTCTTTTGTCAGTTGCCCAGATATAATTGGATTATATGCTTTTATACCTTTTGCAACTTCACCATCAGCAATCCCTTGTATTTCAACTTCATGTAATTTACAAAAATCTGCTATTTGTTTAAATGTGAGAGTCGTATTTTCAACAAGCCAAACAGCAGTAGCCATTGGCATAAGTGGTGCATTAGACATTTAATTTTTTTTTTCTAATTTAAAATTTTGAAATTTTTTATTAAACTTACTTATTCTACCTTTATCCATCAATTTTTGCTTACCACCTGTCCAAGCTGAGTGTGATTTTGGATCAATCTCCAATTTTAAAACCTCACCTTCTTTTCCCCAAGTAGACTTTGTTTCAAATTGTGTACCATCAGTCATTTCAACTTTAATATTATGGTAGTTTGGATGAATATTCTTTTTCATGACGAGACTTATAACAAAAGAATTTTCTAAAACAATTAAAAGTTAGTCAATTTTTCAAGTAATTTTGAGTTAATATCAGTACTTGATGCAATAATTTTAATATTTTTATTAACAGATAGATCAATATTGCTAATCAAACCACCCGCCTCTTTAACTAAAATTATTCCCGCAGCTATATCCCAAAGATTTACGTCTTTTTGAAAATAACCATCGTATCTACCTACAGCAACATAAGCCATATCAAGAGCAGCGCAACCTGATTTCCTATAAGGAAAATTTAGTTCTTTTTCATTTTTACCACCAGTTGCAAACAAACAATCTTTTAAATCATTTTTTTTTGAAACACGTACTCTATGATTATTAAAAAAAGTTCCATTTTCTTTTTCTGCAAAAAACATTTCATTTTTAATAGGATCAAATATTAAACCTGAAACTATTTCATCTTTTGATTTTAAAGCTATCGAAATAGCAAAATGAGGTATACCATGTAAAAAGTTTATAGTTCCATCAATAGGATCAATTATCCAAATATTATTTTTGTCTTTATTATTCTCAATACCGTTTTCCTCACTAATTATTGAGTAATGAGGTCTAGCTTTCTTTAACTCCTCAATTATTATTTTTTCTACTTTAATGTCTGAATTAGTAACAAAATCTGAAGGACCTTTTTTTGAAACTTGTAATTTCTCAATTTCTCCAAAATCTCTAATAAGTACTTTTGAAGCTTTTTCACTAGCTTTAATCATTATATTAAGATTTGCAGATATAGAATTCATCAATTTAGATTTTTTTTACGTACTCAAGATTTCTAGTATCTATGATAATTCTATCTCCTGACTCCACAAATGGTGGAACCTGAATATTCAATCCATTTTCCAGTGTTGCTGGTTTGTAAGAAGATGAAACTGTCTGACCTTTTAATGCCGCATCTGTGGTATTAATTTTACAAGTGACTTGATTTGGCAAATCTAAAGATATAGGTGCGTCATTATAAAAACTTATAGTTACCTCAAGATTTTCTGTTAATAATTTACCTTTTTCTCCGATTATATTTTTTTTGATCTCTATTTGTTCAAAGGTTTTGGGCTCCATAAAAAAGTAGTTTTGATCATCTTCATATAGATAATTAAAATTAGTTTCCTCTAAAGATGCTTTCTCTACTGTTTCACTAGATCTGAATCTTTCATTAAGTTTTATATTTTTATTTATACTTTTCATTTCAATTTGGGCAAAAGCACCACCTTTTCCTGGTTTTACATGTTGAGTTTTTAGAACTTGCCATAAGTCATTTTTATGTTCTAACAACATACCTACTCTAATTTCACCTGCGTTAATTTTCATATTAATTTTTTAATTGCATCCTGTGGCTTAAGTTTTTTATTTCTCCAAATGTAGCTTGAGATAGCTAAAAAGTTTACTTTATTCAACAAGAGATTTTTATAGTTATCTAAATTAATTCCTCCAATAGCAACAATTGGTATTTTTATTATCTTTTTTGCTTTTTTAATTATATCAATAGTCGCTTTGTATTTAACTTTTTTAGTTTTTGAAGTGTTAAAAGCTCCAAAGGCTATATAATCTGCTTTATTTTTTGAAGCAACCTGAGCTAAACTGATTGAGTTATGACAAGTAATTCCAATTATTTTATTGCCAATTAATTTTCTGGCTTCTAAGATATTCATATCTTTTTGTCCTAAATGACAACCATCTGAGCCTAACTTTTTGGCGAGATAAACATCATCGTTAATTAAAAATTTTACATTAAATTTTTTACATATTTTTTTTATCTTTTTCCCTATTATTAGTTTTTTTTTGATACTCATTTTCTTTAATCTAAGTTGAAAAAAGCTTGCTTTTTTTTGACTTAAAACAGCAATTAAATCTCTATAGAAAAATTTATTAATTTTAGTTGGTGAGATAAGATAAACAAATCTTTTTTTATTAAATTTCAAGTTCTTTAGACCATTTTGCTTTTGCTGCGAGCGTATTCATTTCTAACCGGTGGTTAAAAACTTTCTGAGTCCCCTCAATGTTTTTAATATCTTTTGACCAAAATTTTAAGGCGCTTTGTTGTAGAGCTCGTCCATAAGAATAACTCATTATAAAGTCAGTATCATTATACTTATTAATCAGATTTAAATTCTCTGTTGACTCTACTTCAGATTGACCCCCAGATAAAAAAGCAATTCCTGCTACTTCTTTTGGAACTGAGTTTTTTAAACATTCCAAAGTTAATTTTGCTACTTCTTCACTTGAAATTTTATCTTTAGATTTACTTCCTGCAAGGATCATATTTGGTTTAAGAATAATTCCTTTTAGATCAACTTTATGCAGTATCAACTCTTCAAAACATTTATTTAGTACTTCTGACGTTTTTTCATAACATTCTTTTGCAGAATGATCACCATCCATTAAAACTTCTGGCTCAACTATTGGTACCATATTACATTCTTGGACTAATGTCGAATATCTCGCCAAAGCATGAGCATTAGAGTGTATTGAAAGTTTACTAGGGTAAGTTTTAGATATATTGTAAACACCTCTCCATTTTGTAAATTTTGCACCAAGTTTGTAATATTCTTTTAGTCTTTCTCTTAAACCATCTAATCCTTCTGTAATTTTTTCATTTTCTGAGCCTGCAAGAACTTTTGCACCAGTATCAACTTTTATGCCTGGCATACTTCCCATATCTAAAATTAGTTCAGGTATCATATTTTTTTTCGACGTCTCTTGTCTTATTGTTTCATCATATAAAATCACCCCCCCAACACATTTAGTCATACCTGATGCACTAAATAGTGTTTCTCTAAATAATAATCTATTCTCAGTAGTCGATTGAACGTTGACTGCTTCTAATCTTTTAGTCATTGTTCCAGTACTTTCGTCAGCGGCTAGGATTCCTTTTCCATTTTCAAGAATTTTAAGTACTATATTATTTAGTTCTGACATATTAATTTAAAGCTTTTATACCAGGTAGTTCTTTTCCTTCAAGGTATTCTAAAAATGCTCCACCAGCAGTTGAAACAAAATCAAAATTTTTTATATCGTTAATTTGGTTTATAAAAGCAATTGTATCTCCCCCTCCTACAACTGAGTAAATAGATTTGTTCTTATTAATAATCGACTTTGCAATTTCATAACTACCGTTTGCAAAATTTGAATTCTCAAAATAACCTGCGGGCCCATTCCATAAAATTGTTTTACTTATTTTAATAATATCTTTGATTTTATTAATTGTTTTTGGTCCGATATCTAAGATCAAATCATCAATTTTTATATCATCCAGTTCTTTGACCATTGATTTATCATTAAAATTTTTTCCAACTAAAACATCTTCTGGAAAGGTAATTTTGCAAGAGTATTTTTTTGATGTCTCAAAAATTTCTTTTACAATTTCTTCACAATTCTCCTCTTTTATTGATTTACCTATTGGGGTTCCTTTAAAATTAATTATGTTATTAGCCATACCTCCAACAATAATAATATTATCAAATTTAGGTAATAAATTTTTTATAATACCAATTTTTGTGGAAATTTTTGATCCTCCAATAATACAAGTAATTGGTTTTTTTATTTCGGTTGTAACTTTTTTTAATGCATTTATTTCTGTCTCTAATTGTAACCCGGCAAAAGATGGTAAAAATTCTGTAATTTTATTTATAGATGCGTGAGATCTATGAGAGCATGAAAATGCGTCATTAACATATATATCAGCAAATCCAGCCAAATGCTTTGCAAAAGAGGTATCATTTTTTTCCTCTTCTTTATAAAATCTAATATTTTCTAAAAAAACTATTCTATCATTAGGATCTTTAAATAAATCCTCTTTTTTCAATTTAAAAATATTATCTTTAATCAAAAGGATTTTTTGATTTAATTTTTTTTCTAAATGTTCACAAATTGGCTTCAAAGAAAGACTATTGTTTATTCTACCTTCAGGTCGTCCAACATGAGATAATATAATAATTTTTGTCTCTTTTTTTATTAAAAAATCAATAACAGGTAAAATCTTGTTTATTCTTGTGTCATCACTTATAAGTCCATTTTTTAACGGCACATTTAAATCTAATCTCAACAAAATTTTTTTTTGATTAAGATTCTTGTGATCTTTAATATTTTTCATTAAGAAATCTTACGAAGATATTCTGCAATGTCGCACATTCTACTCGAAAAACCCCATTCATTATCATACCAAGCTGAAATTTTACCCATATTTTTTCCAATCACTTTTGTTAAACTTGCATCTATTATGGATGAGGAAGAATTGTGATTAAAATCTATAGACACTAGCTTCTCTTTTGTAATTTCAAGAATCTTATTTTTTTTGCTAAAGATTTGAAAAGCTGAATTAATTTTTTCAACACTCAACTCTTTTTTTGTGCAAAAGACAAACTCAATCAAAGAGACATTTGGAGTAGGCACTCTCATCGCTACACCTTCTAATTTTCCTTTCAAAGAGGGAATAATTTCGCCAATTGTCTTTGACGCACCAGTTGAAGTTGGCACAATGGATTGGCTAGCAGATCGAGCTCTTCTAAGATCTTTGTGAGAATTATCAAGAATTCTTTGATCACTTGTAAAAGCATGAATCGTTGTCATAAAACCTTTTTCAATCTCAAAATTTTTATTCAGGATATAAGCCACAGGTGTTATACAATTAGTTGTACAGGATGCAGCAGAAATGATTTTATCATCATTTTTTAGTATTGATTCATTAACACCAAATACAATAGTTTTGTCTGCATTTTTGCATGGGGCTGAAACAATTACTTTTTTTGCCCCATTTTTTAAATGTGTCTCTAATTTATCTTTAGAGTTAAATTTTCCAGTGCATTCAAAAACGTAGTCCACATTATATTTTTTCCAATCAATATTATTTAAATTTGTTTCTTGACCATAAGAAATTTTATTTTTATTGATTATTAAATGCTTATCGTCAAAATTTAAATCTGATTTAAATTTTCCATGAATTGAATCATATTTTAATAGAGCTGAACAAATCTCAGAATTTGTTCTATTATTAATATGTTTTATTTGTATATTTTTGTAATTATTTTCAAAAATAGACCGAACAATCATTCTTCCAATTCTACCCATTCCATTTATACCAATTTTTATTTTCATAGTTTTTCTTTAATTTTTTTAATTATATTTTCTAAATTTAATCCAAAATGATTATAAATTTCCTTATATGGAGCACTTTTTCCGAAAGTGTTGATTCCAAAATTTAATCCATTATTCCCTGTATATTTTTTCCAAAAATTTGTTTCAGCTGCTTCTATTGATACAACTAGGTTTGTTTCATTTAAAATTTTTTTCTTATAGTCCTTACTTTGTTGGTCAAATAATTCATGACAAGGCATTGATATTATTTTTGAATAGATACCATCTGTGGCTAATTTATGACCTACCTCACTTGCCAAACTAGTTTCTGATCCAGTTGCTAAAATCGTTACACTTATATTATTTCCAGTCCTTAAAATTTCATAAGCTCCTGAAGAAGACTGATTTTGTGAGGAGTTTTTAACTCTAACAGGATTAATTCCCTGTCTAGTTAAAGCTATTACACTTGGAGTATTTTGACTTTCGATTGCCAATTGCCAACATTCAAAAGTTTCAATTGTATCCGAAGGTCTAAAAACATTTAAATTTGGAATAGATCTTAGACTTGTAAGTTGTTCAATAGGTTGATGAGTTGGACCATCTTCACCCAAACCAATTGAATCATGTGTAAATACATATATTACTCTTTGTTTCATCATTGCTGCTAATCTGATAGATGGCTTACAATAGTCACTAAATATTAAAAAAGTACCGCCATAAGGAATTAAGTTACTGTGCAATGCAATTCCATTCATTATTCCACACATCGCATGTTCTCTAACTCCATAATGAATATAGTTCCCAGAAAAATTACCAGGTCTAATTATTTTATGATCTTTTGTTTTAGTATTATTCGATCCAGCTAAATCAGCTGAACCACCAACTAAATTAGGCATTTGAGATATAATATCTAAGAACATTTCAGATGATTTCCTTGTAGCGAGAGACTTCGGGTTTTTAAAATAATCATTTTTTGATTTTTCAATTAAGTCTTTATAAAAATTTAAATTTTTAAATTTTGAAATAATATTCTTATATTTGTCCTCATGTCTTTTTGCTTTATTAGAAGCGTTTTTGCCAATTTTTCGCCATTCACTCAAAAACTCATAAGGTATCTTGAAAGCGTCATAATTCCATTTAAGTTTTTTTCTTACTAGTTTAATTTCATCTTCACCTAAAGGACTTCCATGTGAGGATGCTTTACCACTTTTGTTTGGTGATCCAAAACCAATTTTTGTTTTACAAGAAATTGCTATAGGTTTTTTAGATTTTTGAGCTTTTTTTAAAGCTTTAAATATTTCTTTTTGATTATGACCATTAATTTTTATAAAATCCCATCCGTAACTTCTAAACCTTTTCTCATGGTTATCTGATACAGCTAAGCTTGTAGGTCCGTCAATAGATATTGAATTGTCATCAAACAACAAAATAAGATTTTTTAATTTTAAGTGTCCCGCAAGACTTAACGCTTCATGACTTATTCCCTCCATCAAACATCCATCACCAGCTAAAACATATGTTTTATGATTTATAATTTTTTTTCCTAATTTTTTTTTTAAAATTTCCTCTGCTAAAGCAAAACCAACTGCATTTGATATTCCTTGTCCCAAAGGACCTGTTGTAGTTTCTATACCAGTGTTAGGATGGTATTCAGGATGACCAGCACAAATAGAGTCTAATTGTCTAAAATTTTTGATATCTTCTATAGAAATACTTTTATAACCCGTTAAATATAGGGTTGAATAAAGTAGCATAGATCCATGGCCAGCAGAAAGTACAAATCTATCTCTATTTATCCAATTTGGATTTTTAGGATTAAAATTTAAAAAATCCTTAAATAAAACAGTAGCGACATCTGCCATTCCCATAGGCATCCCTGGATGACCAGAATTAGCTTTTTGGACCGCATCAATTGACAAAAATCTTATACAATTAGCTAAATCATTATTTTGTTTGTTCAAAAATTATCCTGTGTAGACTTAGAAGAATCTATTTAATATTATGATTATATATATATGAATTCTATAATCGAAAAAGAAAAAAAATTAAGTTTAGTCGTACAAAAATTAAAAAATTTAAACCTAAAAAATCCAGATTTACAAAGTAGTATTGAAGATTTAAATCAAAAAAAAAATCAATTAGAAATTGAAAAGAAAGATTTAGAGGATAAGTATAGGTTATTAAGAGATGATTATGATAATTTATCAAAAAAATTAATAGAAATGAAAAATATGAAAAAATTTGAAGAAAAAAAACAAATTGAGTTTTCAGAAAAAATTGATGAATTAAATCAAGAAACAGATAGCTTGCTTGAAGAAATGGATAAATGGCAAACGTAAAAATTAAATTTAATGGTAAAGAATTTTTACTGTCTTGTGATGATGGACAAGAGGAACATTTACAAGAACTTTTAATACAATTAAATAAAAAATTTAATGAATTAAAAAACAATCTTGGAAATTTAGGTGAAAATAAGTTGCTTTTAATTACTGGTGTAAAAGTAATGGATGAATATTATGAAACAAAAAAAAAAGTAGAACAAAAAAAAAATGAATTAAAAGATCTTTCAAATAAATTCAAAGAATTAAAAAGCTTAATTTACGATTATAGAGATAAAAAGGAAGATGAAATTAATGAGCTAAATGAAAAGCATAGGAATTTAAAAACAGAAATTGAGAATAATCAAAATGATTATGAAAAATTTATCGATCAAACCACTGATGAAATTTCAAACTTTATTGATAAAGCAAACTCTGAAAAATTATCTTAGAATATTTAAGTGAAAAAATCATTTATTAGAAATAAAGTCCTTAATTTGAGAAAAAGGGTTTACTTTAAAAATTTATCAATAAACTCAGGCAAATTTATAAAGTTCTTAGAAAGAAAAAAAATAAAATCTAAAATTATTGGAGGATATTATCCTTTCAATCATGAGTTAGATGTTATGAATATTTTATATAAGTTAGAAAAAAAAAATTATATTATTTCATTACCAAAGGTTGGAAAAAATAATACGATGAATTTTTTTCACTGGTCTGTTGGTGATCCACTTAAAATTAACAAATATGGTATTCCAGAGACGATGTCCAAAAAGAAAATCTATCCTGGAATACTACTTGTGCCATTAGTAGCTTTCGATAGAAATCTCAATAGGCTTGGTTATGGTGGAGGATACTATGATAGATATATATCAAAATTTCAGAATGATAAAATGATTATTAAAATAGGTATAGGTTTCTCTATTCAAAAGGTAAAAAGTATTCCAATAAATGGCTTTGATAAAAAAATGGACTATATAATTACAGAAAAAGAATTTATTTAATGAAAATTTTATTTTTAGGAGATGTTGTGGGTATTACAGGATGTTCAAAAATAAAGAATAATCTTAAACAAGAAATCGAAAAAAATAAAATTGATTTTGTAATTGTGAATGGAGAAAATTCTGCTGAGCCAGGGGTCGGACTTAACAAAGATATTTGTAAAGATTTTTTTAACTGTGGAGTAAATGTAATTACATCCGGTAACCATGTATGGGACCAAAAAGAAATAATGAATTATATTGATAGTGAAAATAGACTTTTAAGACCCTACAATCTTGTTGAACCCTCCCCAGGAAAAGGCTTTGAAGTTTATGAAACTCTTAATAACTTAAAAATAGGAGTTTTAAATTTAATGGGAAACGTCTTTATGAAAAAATGTGATGATGTTTTTAAAGTTTCTAAAAATTTTTTAAAAAAATATGAATTAAAAAAGGATTATGACTTGTTAATAGTGGATTTTCATGGAGAGATTACCAGTGAAAAGAATGCGATCGGACATTTTTTTGATGGAAAAGCAACTTTGGTTGTTGGAACACATACTCATATACCGACTAACGATGCTAGAGTTTTGAAAAAAGGAACTGCTTATCAAACTGATGCTGGAATGTGTGGTGATTATGATTCAGTCATTGGTATGAATAAAGAAAATTCTATAAATAGATTTTTAAAAGATAATTCTGTAAAACATTTTCCTGCAATAGGAGAAGCTACTTTAAGTGGAGTTATATTAGAATGTGATATAGAAACTGGTTTAGCTAAAAATATAAAAAGTTATATCTTTGGAGGTCAATTAAAAAATACATTATAAATTATGGCAGGACATTCTCATTGGGCAGGCATTAAGCATAAAAAGGGTAAAGCAGATAAACAAAGATCTAAGATATTTTCTAAACTATCAAAAGAAATTACAGTTGCTGCAAAGTTGGGTGATAAAGACCCATCAATGAACCCAAGATTAAGGTCTGCTATTCAAGCGGCAAGGTCTAAAAATATGCCAAAAGACAATATTGAAAGAGCGATAGATAAATCATCTTTGAATTCAGAGTTGAATTTTGAAAATTTAAGATATGAGGGATTTGGTCCACAAAATATAGCTGTGATTGTTGAGACTTTAACTGAAAATAAAAATAGAACCGCCTCAAATATTAGAACAATTTTTCAAAAGGCTGGGGGTAGACTTGGAACACAAGGTTCAGCCTCGCATAATTTTAATCAAATGGGAGTTATTAAGATTGAAAAAAAAGAAATTTCTGATGAAAAAATTTTTATGTTAGCAACAGATGCTGGAGCAAATGAATGTACTTCAAAAAATGATTTTCATGAAATCCAATGTTCCGTAAACGAAATTTATAACGTTAAAACAAAACTAGAAAAAAATATTAATAATTTTATTTCAACAGAAATAGAATGGATACCAATAAATAGTGTAAGTATTTTGAAGGATCATCAAGAAAATTTAATTGAATTTTTTGAAACTCTTGAAGAAGATGATGATGTTCAAAATATTTTTTCTAATGTAAAAATGAATACTAATTAATGTTAATAATTGGAATAGACCCTGGGGTATCTGGTTCAATATGTTTTTTTGAAGATGGAAAAATTTTAGATGTGGTTGAAATGCCAACTATGACCGAAGGTAAAAAAAACAAACGACAAGTTAATGGGTCTCAGGTTTATAATGAGATTTCAAAAAGGATCAAACAAGTAGATAAAAAAAATATAAAAGTAATTATAGAACAAGTTTCGGCTATGCCGGGTCAAGGTGTAACGAGTATGTTTAATTTTGGACAATCATATGGAATATTGAAAGGTATGTGCTCTGCAATGCAGCTACCTATGTATTTTATAAGACCAGCAAAATGGAAAAAATATTTTAGTTTAATTAACTCTGAAAAGGATGCGAGTAGAACAAAAGCAATAGAAATATTTCCTTATTTTTCGTCTAATTTAGCAAAAAAAAAGGATTCAAATAAGGCTGATGCCATTTTAATTGCCAGTTATTATTATGAAACGTTTAGAGACGAAGAGTAGCTTCGCTTTATAAGACAAATTGATGACACAATTGAGTGTAGAAGATGAACTATGGAAGCAGATATATCATCTCAAGCAGTGGGTTTAGCATCTAGTGCAGATTTTTCTTTAATCAATTTATTTATTCGAGCAGATGCTATAGTCAAATCTGTAATTATAATATTGATAGCATGTTCAATTTATTCTTGGGCAGTAATCATAGATAAATTTAAATTATTTAAAAAGATTAATCAATCAACAGAGGAGTTTGAAACAAAATTTTGGAATTCAAAATCTGCAGAATCATTTTACAATAATTTACCAACAAATGTAGAAGATCCTATGGCATTGGTTTTTAAAGATGCAATGCAAAACTTGCTTAAGAAAAGATCAAAAACTGATCTGCATGATAGAATGACAACAATGTTAGAAACAGGAATTGAAAAACAAATGTCTAAAATTAGTAAAGGTTATACTTTTTTAGCTACAGTTGGTTCAACAGCACCATTCATTGGTTTGTTTGGAACAGTTTGGGGAATTATGAATTCATTTCAATCTATTGCAATTTCTAGAAACACTAGTTTAGCAATCGTTGCTCCAGGAATAGCCGAGGCATTATTTGCAACCGCATTAGGATTGCTAGCAGCAATCCCAGCAGTTATAGCTTATAATAAATTCAATAACGATTCAATTTTATATTCTAAAAAATTGGAAAATTTTTCAAAAAGATTTTTAACTATAATTTAAAATGGCCTTTAAATTAAATCGTTCAACAAAAGAACCAATGAGCGAAATAAATGTAACTCCTTTTGTTGACGTGATGTTAGTACTTTTAATAATATTTATGGTTACCGCACCTTTATTAACCGTTGGTGTTCAAGTTGACCTTCCTGAAAGTTCAGCTGACTCACTTCCTGAAGAACAAGAGCCTTTGACTTTAACAATTAACTCAAAAGGAGAGATTTTTATTCAAGAGTCCAAAGTTGAATACGAAAAAATTATTGCAAAGGTTTTAGCAGTTTCTAAAAATAGAACTGATACCAGAATTTATGTGAGAGGAGATAAAACAATCAATTACGGAAGAGTTTTAGAAATCATGGGACTTCTTTCAGGCTCAGGTTTTACAAAGGTAG
>MDTB01057735.1_pt1 | contig 12689 bp, 6 predicted proteins | sample 811161 | NCBI WGS metagenome assembly MDTB01 (sample SAMN05326650, study PRJNA326480) | marine metagenome | isolation source: seawater | place: Mediterranean Sea | collected 2009 | reverse complement strand
TACAATATCACCCAACTTAAAATTGTATTTAGGAAAAACAACAACATTATTTTCAGTTGTTCTTCCACTCCAAAAATCATTTGATTTTTTAGATTCTTTATCTATGAGTACTTGGCAGTTTTTATTAATGAAACTTTTATTTCTTTCAAGGCTGTGCCTTTGTTGAAGAGAAATTATTTCTTCTAACCTTCTTTGTTTTATTTCTGGAGAGATATCATCTTTAAAGTGTCTAGCAGCATAAGTTCCTGGTCTTTCAGAATAAGCAAACATATATCCAAAGTCATATTTTACTTCTTCCATAAGAGATAAAGTATCTTGATGGTCTATTTCAGTTTCAGACGGAAATCCAGTAATCATATCATGGGAAATACCACAATTAGGGATTATTTCTCTAATTGTCTTTATAAGATCAAGATACTCCTTTCTAGTATGGAGTCGATTCATCTTTTTTAAAATTCTATCACTTCCGGATTGAATTGGGAGGTGAATATAGTTACAAATATTTTCATATCTAGACATTGTTTCAATTACATCAATTGTCATATCCTGAGGATTAGAGGTTGAAAATCTTATTCTGATTTCAGGAAAACTTGAAGCAACTAAGTCAAGTAAGCTTGAAAAATTAACAGAATTTTTCTTTTGCTCTTCTGTGGCTTTTTTGTAGTCTTTTTTTGGACCTCCACCATACCATAAATAACTATCAACATTTTGTCCAAGTAATGTTATTTCCCTATATCCTTTTTGATTTAATTCATCTATCTCCCTTAATATGCTATCAGGGTTTCTACTTCTCTCCCTCCCTCTTGTAAATGGTACAACACAGAATGTGCACATATTGTCACAACCTCTTGTAATTGATACGAATGCATTAATTCCGTTGTTATGAATTCTTACAGGAGTTATATCTCCATATGTTTCAGATTTTGATAAAATAACATTTACTGCCTTTTGATTATGCTCAACTTCATTTAGTAAGTTAGGTAGATCTTTGTAAGAATCTGGTCCTACCACAAGATCTATAATCTTTTCTTCTTTTAAAAGCTTATTTTTTAGCCTCTCAGCCATACATCCCAGTAGTCCAATTTTAAGATCTTTATTATCTTTTTTTTGGTAGTTAAAATTTTTTAATTTGTTCCTAACTGTCTGTTCTGCTTTGTCTCTAATAGAACATGTATTCAGCAAAACAAGACTTGCTTCATTTGAGTTTTTTGCTATATCATAGCCTTCATCTTTAAGAATTGATGCAACAACTTCACTATCAGCAAAATTCATCTGACAGCCATATGTCTCTATGTATAATGACTTTTTTTTGATAGTTTATAAATTAGTCAACAAAATTAGTTAATTAATTTAAATTATGCCAATTTGTCAGTACTTAGTTATCAAATGAAATTAACTCTATATTTTTCTCTTTAACATAATTATTAATTCTAGTAGAGTGGTTCTTAACAACTTCATCTAAATTAATAATTGCAGAATCTAATTCTTTTTTAACTTGATTGAAAAATTCAATTGCCTGATTTGTAGGAGGGTAATCTCCTCTTTGAGAATCAGCTAATAAAAAGGCAATTCTATTATTAATCCTAATACCAAAATTTAATGGATCTTGTCTACTTTGATTTTTTGTCATATGAATTATATTTTCAACCTCTGATAGATCACTTAAATAATTATTTATTAAACCTTTTAATTGATCATCGACATTAGATTTAGTAGTTATAAAATTCATGTCTTTTTTAATTTCCCTTATGTTAATTATAGATTGATTAGCTCTGCTGACCTCATCCCTTACCTTAAGTAAGAAATCTAGTTGAGCCTCAAATCCTTCTTGTGTAGTTTTTACTCTTGGATCTTTTAATATTTCAAACTTTTTTGACATTTGTATATCATTATAAGTCATTTTCAAAATATATTCTCCAGGAGCAACCTTGGGACCTAAATTTGGAGAAGAGTATAAAACCATTCCGTCAAAAGAAGTAAATCCGGGATATCTCATATCCCATATCAACTTATTACCTCCAGATTTTGGATTTAATTTCATCAAATTATCTGATTTCAATGCTTCATTAAATGGATTACCTACCATAATATTTTTATCATCACGAACTTTCATTATTGTTGAACTTATATCATTTGTAAATGATCTTATTAATGTGCCATCAGTATTCTCGATATCAATTCTTAAGTAATCATCTTTTTTCAGATTTTTTATGTAATAATTTATAATAACTCCATTCGGATGATTCTCTCCATTTAGAAGCATATTAGGACTATTCCAACCACCAGATTGAGCCATTCTATAGGATGCATCTGGTTTATAGAGTATAGCAGAATCATTTTGATCTTCTTCATTAATTTGATGAAGAGGAGTTAAATCATCAATTACCCAGAAACTTCTTCCATGTGTAGCTACTACTAAATCATTTTCTTTTACATGTAAATCTCTAATGGAAGTAATTGGAAGATTAAGCTGAAACTTTGACCATGAATTTCCATCATCAAAACTAATATACATTCCCCATTCAGTTCCTGCATAAAGCAAGCCTTCTCTTTTTTTATCGCTTCTCACAACTCTGGTGTAATAATTATCCTTTATTCCTTTAGTAATTAAAGTCCAGGTTTCACCATAATCTTCAGTTTTGTATAGATATGGAGTGTAATCACCAAATTTGTAGGAAGTTGCAGCCACATAAGCTTTACCTTTATCAAATGGACTAGGATCTATACTATTAATCATATTTAACTTTGGTGAGATTTTTTGTGAGGGTGTTATATTTTTCCATGTTTGACCACCATCTTTTGTAATATGAATTAATCCATCATCACTACCTACCCAAATTACTCCATTTTCAGTTTCAGATTCCGCAATGACAAATATGTTTGCATAAAATTCTGCACCAGTGTTATCCTGTGTAATCGGTCCACCAGATGAAAGTATTGTTTCTGGAATACTTCTTGTCAAATCAGGTGAAATTGTATTCCAAGATTGACCTCCATCCTCAGATAGATGAAGGTAATTTGAGCCAGCATATAACTTTTTAGAATCATGAGGACTAAAAATTATAGGGAAGTTCCAATTAAATCTATATTTCATTACTTCAGCTCCTGATCCTGCTGGGTTATCTGGCCAAATATTTACAGATCTCATTTGACCATTAGAATGATCTTTCATCATCATATATCCTTTATATGTTCCACCAAATACTATGTCATTATTATTTGGATCTGGAGCTAAATGTGCACTTTCTCCACCTGCACTTGGTTCCCAATCTCTCTCAGTTATAGAGGATGAGGAAGATCTATGATTGATTCTAATTGTTGAATTATCTTGTTGGGCACCATAAATTCTGTAAGGAAAAGAATTATCAGTAGTTACTCTATAAAATTGAGCAGTTGGTTGGTTAAAATAAGTTGTCCAGTTTTCTCCACCATCATTTGATACTTGTGCACCCCCATCATCAGCAATAACCATTCTCAAATTATTATTTGGATCAATCCAAAGATCATGATGATCTCCATGAGGAGCATTTTTTAAAGTGAATGTTTTTCCACCATCAGTAGAAACCCCATAACTAACATTCAAAACATATATTTTATCTTCATTCTGTGTGTCAGCATATATTCTAGTATAATACCATGCTCTTTGTCTTAATGCTCTATTAGAATTTATTTTTGTCCAATTTTCTCCACCATCATCTGACCTGAATAAACCTCCATCCTTTGCTTCAATCATTACCCAAATCCTATCAGAGTTAACCGGTGATATTGTTACACCGACTATTCCCCAAGGAAAAGAAGGAAGTCCATTAAATTCTGATATGTCTTGCCATGTTTTTCCGCTATCATAGCTTCTAAAAATTTTTGAATCAGGACCTCCGCTATCCATTCTATATCCATTTCTTTTCATTTCCCATGTAGTAGCATATATAATTCTAGAATTGTTAGGATCGAGAATAAAATCACCAATTCCTGCCTTATCAGATACATAAAGAATTTTTTTCCAAGTCTCCCCACCATTTTCAGATTTGTAAAGACCTCTTTCAGTATTAGGTTTCCATAAATTACCGATAACTCCTATGTAGACTATATCAGGATTATTTGGATGAATCCTAATTCTGGATATATGCTCTGACTTAGGTAATCCTATAAATTTCCATGTTTCACCTGCATCATTACTCTTCCATACACCATGCCCGGAAGAAACATTTCCTCTTAGGGTTTGTTCTCCTTCACCCACATAAATTATATTGGGGTCAGATTCACTAACAGCTATAGCGCCTATACTTCCTCCAAAGTACCCATCACTTATTGATTCCCAAGTATTTCCAGCATCCACAGTTTTCCATACTCCACCTCCAGCTGTTCCCATGTAATATAAATTTGGGTTATTTAAAACACCGACGGCTGTTCCAGCTCGTCCACCTCGAAATGGTCCTACCAATCTATACTCAATAGAGTTATATAGATTTTGGTCAAATTTTAGTTCAGATTTCTTTTTCTGTCCATATGAGTTTACAGAAAGAATAACTAGAATTGCTGATAATATATGTTTTGTCTTCATAAGAAATTATTTTTATGTAACTCTTAAATTACAAAAAAAAGACAAATATATAATCAGTTATAAATTAGCTATTATATACTTAGATTTGATGATATTGAATCAAAGCCACCTAATATATTTACAATATTATGTTTCTTATTTGATTTTAGAATTGAGCATGCAATCATACTCCTGTAACCACCTTTGCAATAAACATATAGATTGTTATTTATATTAATTTCTTTTATTTCATCCTTTAAACTAATAAGGGGAATATTAAAAGAATTTTCCACTTTAGATTGACTATTTTCTTTTTTTGACCTTACGTCTAGTACTTCAATACTGGACTCTGAATTTAATTTTAAAAAGTCTTTAGAATTAATGTTTTTAATTTGCTGAGTATCTTTACCTGAACTAACCCATGTTTCTATCCCCCCTTTTAGATAACCGAGTATGTTATCAAAACCAACCCTAGACAATCTTAATACAGTTTCCTCTTCTCTTCCCGGAGGGGTTATTAGAATTAAAGGCTGAGTAATATCTTCAAGAATTTCACCAACCCATGGGGCAAATCTTCCATCCAGACCTATAAAAACTGATCCTGGTATATGAGATTTTGAAAATTCGATAGGATTCCTTACATCCAATATAGTTGTGGTATTAAATGCTTTTTCTATTTCATCAGGACTCAAAGGATTAATTGCATTTTCAAGAATTTGTTCAGATCCTGGATAACCCTTTTTATTTAAACTTACATTAGCTGGAAAATATTTTGGAGGTTCTAACAGTCCATCAAGCACCTCATTAACGAATTCATCTTTAGTCATATTTTCTCTAAGTGCATAATTAGTTTTTTTCTGATCACCTAAAGTCCCAATAGTATCAGAACTTAAATCTTTACCACATGAACTTCCTTCTCCGTGCCCAGGATAAATTATTACATCGTCATTTAGAGTCATTATTTTGTTTCTCAAGCTATCGAAAAGCATAGATGCTAAATCACTATTACTTAGACTTGATTTCTGAGAAAGATCAGGCCTTCCAACATCACCTAAAAATAAAGTGTCTCCTGTAAAAATTGCATGATCTTTTCCAGAGGAGTCTCTAAGCAAATAAGTTGTACTTTCAATTGTGTGGCCAGGTGTATGGATTGCAACAATAGTTATGTTACCGATTTTAAACTCCTCATAGTCTTTCGCATTAATATTTTCAAAATCAGTTTCTGTTTTAGGACCATAAACTATCTGTGCTTCTGATTTTTTTGCAAGATTTAAATGACCACTTATAAAATCTGCATGAATATGTGTTTCAAAAATATATTTGATTTTAGAATTACTTGACTTAGCTTTAGCTATGTATGTATCAACCTCTCTTAAAGGGTCAATAATAGCTACTTCTTTATTACTCTCTATGTAGTATGACCCTTGTGATAAACACTTTGTATATATCTGCTCTACTTTCATTTAAATACAAAATTACTCTCTTTAAAACTAACTAACAATTATGTTAAACAAATTTTAAAAAATTAATTTTTATATGATTCATAACAATAAATCTAATTACATTTAGGCCCAAAAAATAAATATGCCCAAAAATTTAGTCATTGTTGAGTCTGCTACAAAAGCAAAGACTATTGAAAAAATTTTAGGACAGGACTTTAAAGTAGTATCCTGCGTAGGGCATATTTCAGACCTGCCAGTTAAAGAATTGGGAGTTGATGTTGATAATGATTTTACACCAAAATATATAATTCCAACAGAAAAAAAACCTGTTATTAAAGATTTAAAAAGGTATGTCAGTGAATCTGATAAAATTTGGTTAGCAAGTGACGAAGATAGAGAGGGAGAGGCAATTGCTTGGCATCTTTATGAAAACTTAGATTTAACAAACAAAGATTATGATAGAATAGTTTTCCATGAAATAACCAAAAATGCAATTTTAAGTGCGTTAGATAGTCCAAGAGAAATAAATTACAACTTAGTTAATGCTCAACAGGCCAGACGAGTCTTGGATAGACTAGTAGGTTATGAATTATCTCCTGTTTTATGGAGAAAAGTTAAAACTGGTCTTTCTGCTGGTAGAGTTCAGTCTGTTTCCGTAAGACTAATTGTTGAAAAGGAAAGAGAGATTAAAAGCTTTACAACAAATAGTTCCTACAAGCCAGTAGGAACTTTTAAAAATTCTAGTGGAGTTAACCTTAAAGCTGAGTTTAATACTAAATTTAATTCTGCTGAAGAAGTAAAAGCATTTCTTCAAAAAAATATTAATAGCACATACACTGTATCTGACGTAGAAAAAAAACCAGCAAAGAAATCTCCTACCCCTCCTTTTACCACATCAACACTTCAGCAAGAGGCTTCTAGGAAATTGGGATTTGGTGTTACAAGGACCATGTCAACTGCTCAAAAACTTTACGAGGCAGGTTTAATAACATACATGAGAACAGATAGTGTTACTATATCCGAGGAAGCTAAATCATCAATTTTATCTAAAATTGAGAGTAAATATGGAGATAGTTATGTAAACCTGAGAAACTATACAAATAAAAATAAATCAGCTCAAGAGGCCCATGAAGCTGTAAGACCAACAGATATTTCTGTTGAAGATATATCCTTAGATTATGATCAGCAAAGATTATATCAACTTATTTGGAGAAGGACAATTTCCTCACAAATGTCAGATGCACAAATTGAGAGAACAGTCGTGAGTATAAACTCTAATTCTTTTGATGAAATATTTATTGCTAGAGGTGAAGTAATTAAATTTGATGGTTTTCTAAGAGTATACAATGAAGGAACTGATGATGAATTTCAAGAAGAAAGAGGCACCTTGCCCCAATTAAATGTTAATGACAATCTTGATTTAATTAATATTGTATCAAGAGAATCGTTCTCTAGACCTCCCTCAAGATATACAGAAGCGTCTTTAGTTAAAAAATTGGAAGAACTTGGTATTGGGAGACCTGCAACTTATGCAACTACAATATCAACAATTCAGAATAGAGGCTATGTAGCTAAAGGTGAGAACGAAGGCTCAGAAAGAAGCTATAAATCAATAGAATTAAAAAATGGAGATATAATTGAAAATACTTCTACTGAAAAAACTGGTTCAAACAAAGGTAAGCTTGTTCCTACTGATATTGGTATAATTGTAAATGACTTTTTAGTTGATAATTTCAATAATATTCTTGACTACGGGTTTACAGCGGAGGTTGAAAAAAGTTTTGATAAAATAGCTGAAGGAAATCAAAATTGGACTGATACAATAAAACAATTTTACACAGACTTCCACACAAATGTAAATATTGTGAAAGATACAGCTGAAAGACAATCTGGTGAAAAAATTTTAGGAGATGATCCAGTCTCAGGAAGAGTAGTTAAGGTAAGACTTGGAAAGTTTGGACCAATCGCTCAGATAGGAACAATTGATGATGAGGAAAAACCAATTTTTGCTAGCTTAATTAAAGATCAACAGCTTGATACAATCACTCTTGATGAAGCATTAGAGCTATTTAAGTTTCCTAAGGAAATTGGAAGCTATGAAGGTGAGATTGTAACTGTAAATAATGGTAGATATGGACCATATTTAAAATATTCCTCAAAATCTATTTCAATACCTAAGGAAATTGATCCACATTCAGTAGATATAGACTCTGCAATTCAGCTTATTGTTGAAAAGTTAAAAGCGGATGAGCCTATACATAATTATAATGACTTACCTGTAACAAAAGGAAAAGGAAGGTTTGGACCATTTATAAAATGGAATGAAATGTTTATCAATGTTAACAAGACATATGACTTTGATAATCTCACCATAGACAATATTGAAGAACTAATTGAGTTAAAATTAAAAAAGGAAAAAGAAAAATTAATTGCTGAGTGGGTTGATGAAGGAATAAAGCTTGAAAAAGGTAGATGGGGAAGATCGGTTATCTCAATGGGTAAAAAGAAAATAGAAATTCCAAAAGAAATAGATCCCAAAACTATTACTTTAGATATTGCTAAAGAATATCTAAATCCAAAAAAGAAAAAATGAGCCTTGAGCTATTAAAACCAGTTTCAGAAAATTTACTAGATGAATTAAATGAAAATCAATTACAAGGATCACTTTTTAATAAAATAAAATTTCATAGTGAACAATCAGGTATTCCAAATATAGACTCATCTAATCTTTGCATAATTGGGATTAGCGAAATTAGAAACTCTTATTTTGAGTCTGATATACAAGATTTAAATATACTTAGAAAAGAACTTTATAAACTAAAACAAGGTAAATGGAAAATAACCATATCTGATTTAGGTGATCTTCCTAACGGAGATACTGTTGAAGATACTTATCATGCAATTTATGATATATGCAAAGAATTAAGTTTAAAAAAAATTACTTTAATCATAATTGGAGGAAGTAATGATATAATTTATCCAATTTTCAAATCCTTTGATTCCTATTCTGAGAAGGTAAACATTGTATCGATTGATAACCAATTTGACTTATATCAAGATTCAGATATAATCTCAGGTAGAACATACATGAATAAAATTATACTGGATGATTCTAACAAATTAAATGATTTTACAAATATCGGATATCAACGTCACCTATGTTCATATGACGAGATAAAGCTAATGGAAAAATTATTTTTTGAAAAAATTTCATTAGGTGAAATTTCAGAAAATAATATGAGAGCTGAGCCAATTATTAGAGATGCTGATATAGTTGGTTTTGATATGAAATCTTTATCATTCTATGGAAATTCAAATCCTAATGGAATAGACTCAAGACTTGCTTGTATATTAAGTAAATACGCAGGTCAAAGCATTAAAACCTCAATTTTTGGTCTGTTTGACTTAAATAAAAATGAGGTTTCTAATAAGTTATATTCTGAAATCATTTGGTATTTTATTGACAGTTTAAATAATAGAACTTATGAATCGAATTTTGATGATTCTCAATTATTTTTTAAATACATAGTTCAAACTTCAGGAAGGGATATTCTATTTTATAAAAGTAAGATTTCAGAAAGATGGTGGATGACAGTAAGCTCATCTACTAATGATAAAATTAAATTTTTGCCTTGTCTTGAAAGTGATTATCAAGATGCATTGAATGATAACCTACCTGTAAGGTGGTTAAAAGCATCAAAAAGAATTTAAATTCCCTGTAAATATCTTTCAGCATCGAGAGCTGCCATACAGCCAGTACCCGCAGCAGTAATTGCTTGCCTATAATCTTTGTCTTGGACATCACCTGCAGCAAATACGCCAGGTATATTTGTTTTTGTTGAAAACTTATCTGTTAGAATATATCCGCTATCATCCATATTAACAATACCTTTAAAAATCTCTGTATTAGGGGTATGGCCAATGGCAATGAACAGACCAGTAATATTAAGTTCAGAAAAATCATTGGTGATATTATTTTTAATTTTTATTCCCTCAACAACATTGTCTCCTAATACTTCATCTATTTCAGAATTAAAAAGAACATTAATATTTTTAAAATTGCTTATCCGATGTTGCATTGCTTTTGAAGCTCTAAAGTGATCCTTTCTTACTAGCATTGTCACATTTTTACAGATTTTTGCTAAATATGTTGCTTCTTCAATTGCACTATCTCCACCACCTACTACAGCAACATCTTGATCCTTGTAAAAGAACCCATCACAAACTGCACAAGCTGAAACTCCACCACCGATAAGTTTTTGTTCACTTGGAAGACCAAGATATTTAGCAGAAGCACCTGTACATATTATTATTGTCTTTGACTGGATTTCATCACCATTTTGAGTATAAATCTTGTGAACTCCTCCTTTTTCTTTTGAAAATTCTACTCTTGAAATAAAATCAACTTCAACTTTTGTTCCAAATCTTTCTGCTTGTTCTCTTAACTCATTCATCATTGTTGGCCCATCAATGCCTTGAGGATATCCAGGAAAATTATCTACTTCAGTTGTAGTAGTTAATTGACCACCTGGTTCTAAACCAGTATAAATTATTGGTTTTAGATCTGCCCTAGCTGCATAAATTGCCGCTGTGTATCCAGCTGGCCCACTTCCTATAATGATTGTATTCATACTATGATGTTGAGATTTTATATTGATTTTGTAAAATTAAAAAAACATGAGAATAAATTCATGAAAACATTATTAACTTTGTAATTTCATAAGAGAAAAAAAATGGACAAAAAAAACCTCAAGTATCAATCTCCAGGAATAAACGAGGAGACCAGATTTGAAAAACTTCATACTGTTAATTTTGAAAATTCACAAGATGCTTCTTCTCTTATTGCTAGAGAAATATGCGATCTAGTTAAGTATAAACAGGAAAAAAACAAAAGTTGTATAATAGGATTTGCTACAGGTTCATCTCCAACATTAGTTTATCAAGAAATTATTAAGATCCATAAAAATGAATCTTTAAGTTTCAAAAATGTAATCGCATTCAATCTTGATGAATATTATGGTATAAAAAAAGATGATGCTAATAGTTATCATCATTTCATGAATGAAAATCTATTTGATCATATTGATATTCCAAAAGAAAATATTAATATACCATCTGGAGAAATTAGTGATAAAGAAATTAAAAAATACTGCTCTTCGTATGAGAAAAAGATTGAACAATATGGCGGAATAGATATACAATTATTAGGTATTGGAAGAACTGGCCATATTGGATTTAATGAACCTGGATCCCACTTCAACTCTAAAACTAGACTTATTACTCTTGACCATACAACTAGATTTGATGCAAGTAAAAGTTTTAATGGTATAGAGAATGTTCCTACTAAAGCCATAACTATGGGTGTTAGAACAATTTTTAGTGCAAAAAGGGTTATTGTAATGGCATGGGGACTTCATAAAAGTTTAATTGTAAAAAAATCAGTAGAAGATACTATTACATCATTAATCCCTTCTACTTATCTTCAAAATCATAAGAATACTACTCTTGTCCTTGATAAAGAGTCTGCTAGTGAATTAACAAGATTTAAAACTCCATGGCTAGTTGGAACATGTGACTGGATTGATTCAATGAAAAGAAAAGCAATAGTTTGGCTTTGTGAGATAACTGGAAAATCTATATTAAAATTAACTGATGAAGATTATAATAAGAATGGATTATCTGATTTATTGGCACTTGAAGGATCTGCATATGATCTAAATATTAAAATGTTTAATCACTTTCAAAATACAATTACAGGTTGGCCTGGAGGAAAGCCAGGTTTTGATGACTCAACTAGACCTGAGAGAAAATCACCTAGTTCTAAAAGAGTAATTATTTTTAGTCCTCATCCTGATGATGATGTAGTATCAATGGGAGGAACATTTGATAGACTTGTATCTCAAGGACATGAAGTGCATATAGCATACCAGGTGAAAGGTAATATTGCTGTTTCAGATCATGATGCTCTTAAATTTATAGAGGTTTCCAAGGACATGTTTAAGAATGATTCTAAAGTACCTGTCAGTGAATTAATAAAGGAATTAAAGAATAACAAACCTGACAAAATTGATTCTCAATCTGTAAGAAATTTAAAGGGGTTTATAAGAAAAAGAGAAGCTATAGCTGCTACAAGATATATTGGAATTCCAGATTCAAATACTCATTTTATGAATCTTCCATTTTATGATACAGGAAGAATAAAGAAGAATCCTCCTACAAAGAAAGATGTTCTAATTACAGCTTCACTAATCAAAAAAATTAAACCTCATCAGATTTTTGCTGCTGGAGATCTTGAAGATCCTCATGGAACCCACAAAGTTTGTTTGGATGTTATTTTAGAAGCTTTAGATACACTAAAGGGTGAAAAGTTTATTAAGGATTGTTGGCTCTGGCTTTATAGAGGGGCGTGGCTTGACTGGGAGATACACGATATTGATATGGCAGTACCAATGAGTCCTGCTCAAGTGTTAAGAAAAAGAAAAGCAATTTTCTTTCATCAAACTCAAAAAGATGGTGTAATGTTTCAGGGGCAGGACTTGAGAGAGTTTTGGGTAAGAGCTGAAGAAAGAAATAGTGAAACAGCAGAGAAATATAAAAATATGGGACTAGCAGATTATGCTGCAATCGAATCATTTAAAAGACATTATTATTAAATTTTAGTTATGAAAAATATAAGTACAATAGTTTTAATTATTCTTGGGTTTACT
>MDTB01040988.1_pt1 | contig 12689 bp, 17 predicted proteins | sample 811161 | NCBI WGS metagenome assembly MDTB01 (sample SAMN05326650, study PRJNA326480) | marine metagenome | isolation source: seawater | place: Mediterranean Sea | collected 2009 | reverse complement strand
TTTAAGATTCATATAGTAATAAGTATCAAATTAGCGTAGTATGTCGTCAATTATTTCAATATCTTCTCCCAATTGCTATATCAAAAGAGAGACTTGTACCAGACTACTGGTAAGCAATATCCTCTGGTCTACAACCCAGCCTAACTGATATTACTCTATGTCCTTTTAGTTAGGACTTTTGTTTGGTCGCTAATCCAAACCTTTCACTCCATATCCGAAAACAACAACCCACCGAAGTGGTAACAAGAAATCACGACTCTATTCTGTTTCTTGATTCAATTCTTCAAATTCTGCTTCTATCATTTTATAGCAGATATAATAAACTTCTCCGTTCCTTAGAACGGCATCGGCGTACCCATACTGAGACTTGAGTTCTTCGGGAGAATAACCAGAGTCAACCTTTGCCGTTCCAAGAACAACATACCTGTCGTTTCCTACATCTATTATATTAGGAAATTTTGACAGAGTGTTTTTTAGGTTTCTTTGGTTCTACTTTTGGAACTTCAACCGATAGCAAACCATCTTTAAATGTTGCTTTGATTTTATCCCCATTTAGTAATTCACCCAACTCAAATTGTCTTTTGAATGAAGAGTGTTTTAATTCTTTACGAATTACTTTTGCACCCTTATCATCAAACAACCCGTGTTTGTTTCCAGCGATTGTTAATACGCCTTCTTCCACATCTATTGATAAATCCTTTTTATCAAGACCTGGAATTTCAGCAATGATACCAACCTTATCATCATACTCATATACATTTACTTTTGGATATGCAGTACCTTGAAATGGTTTTACCCCTACTTGTTTTTCAATTTCTGGAAATTGTTGTGATACCATTTGGTCGAATAATCTATCGAATGGTGTTAAGAAATTGTCCCTATCGATGACAGGAACACCTGGTTTAAAGATAACTTTAGTCATTTGTTTTCTCCTTTTGTTAACTTGTTTGTCTAACTAAATACCGATTCTTTCGACATCGATATTCTATCTTTACAATCAACCTCTTACGAGCGTTGAAATTTACTTCTGTATATAAATATAAGGTTTATAGTTAAAAACCACTATTTTATATTAATTTTTTTCATATCTAATTTATCAATCTTACTATCATCAATAGTATATCCACGATTTAAAAACTTCATTTCTCTGTATGATAATGATAAGATACCCTCATCTGAATTGAACCATTCATTCTCGTGCTCAACTCTAACCAATGTTCTTTTTTCTAAATCACTTAAAAAGTTTTTATGATAATATAAATTATACTCTGAATCTAATGCTACACAATTAATAGTATATTCATAGGTATTAAATAAATCTTCTGGAGTGTAAAAGTTAATCAAACTAATATCCACATATGAATTTAAGAATCTATACTTAGCACTAAATTCAGTTTTATAAAATTCTACAAATCCAAGTTCTTTTAATATAGTGATTAGAGTATCTAAATCTGATTCTTGCGTTACATATAAATCAAAATCATTTATATTACTATTACCAAATGTATCTCGAATACAACCACCAGCAAAATAAAAGTATGGTGTATGTAGGTGGTGAGATTTAAGTAATTCTATAAATGGTACAAATACTTTATTTAAATTTTTATGTTCCACTCGCTAATAACTTTTTTGGTATCCATACTATCTTACCAGTATCCATTTTACCTTTTACTTTTTCATCGTGTACCCTACTATTAAATTCTGATTCTTCACATACTATAATAGTATCTTTATATATCATACCCTCAATAGTAGGATAGTCATATGCTACTTTAACTTTCATCAGAATCAAAATCTAAAGGTGCATATAATTGGAACTTACCAACCATAATGTTTGGGTCTTGTATCCCAACCATAGTTTCTAATACCTTATCACCTTGCACAATTTTAATTGTAGGTACTGATTTAATTTGATACGATTCTGCAAGTATAGGGTCATCATCAATATCTTGAAAATATATTGGATAGCCTTCTTGTTCAAGACCTTCCATTATAGGTTTAAATGTTTGACATGGCCCACACCATTTTGCAGTAAAGTATATAAATCGTGTTTCTTCCATTTAACGACTCCAGCTTATTTGTTTATAACTCATTGTTGTTGTTTCTACAGCATAAGGAACTACAATTTTATATGTCTCTTTTGCTATCCTCTGCTTTTGCTTTTTCTTCATTTATTTCTTTTTTAGCTTCTGCTTTAAAATCCTTTTTCTTCCCACCTTGATAATCATAAGCATGACCTTCTTCAACAAGAATATCATTTACACTTACCCAACCATCGTGTGATAAATCAATATCGTGGTCGTTGTCTGCAATACACTCTTGTATATGTTTACCAACAACATCAGGTGATACAAAAACTTCACCTAACACTCTACCGAACTTACCAGTTCCGTGCGAAATACATTTAAAAACTCCAGCCTCTAATAATGCTTTATTACGAGCTTTTGCTTCTAAACCTTTTGCTTTTTCTTCAAGGTCACGAGTTCTACTTTCCCAAGTATCAATACCCATATACCTAATTCTTTTTTTAACTTTTAAATTGAAACCCAAATCAATCCAACAATCGATTGTATCTCCATCTAAAACTCTAATCAACTCACATTGATATTCACGAACATCAAGTTTCTTAGCCATTGTAATTCTCCTATTTTCTGTAACTAAGAGAATTACTCCTCTACTTATTTATATTCGTCTCAACCCAATTTGGTTTGCTATAATCTTTACATTATCAAAGCCATTTTGGTATTTACCATCCTTTACACAATCCAAGATAAGATTTATTTGTTTCATTGTTAAATCAGATGTGTAATGGTTTCCATTATATAAATATGTACTAATTTGTTTTACTGCTATATTCTCTAGCACCTCAACCAAATCTCTGAAATATACATATCCACTATAATCACCACTTAGCTTTTTTGAATGACTTGCTAAGATTAAATAAGTATCATATTCTACTTTCAATTTAGCTCCAATTCTAATTGATTAGATGTTTCAAGTTTTAACTCACATTGTAAATGATTTCTATTATTACCTAAGTAATCGTAATCAACTTCGTGTGTATTATCTCCACAATGGTCACACTTCCAATGGTCTAAGTATTCTTGAGATAGTGGTTCTTCTTTACCATCCCAACCTTTCCACATTGTAATGTTAAGTGGATTATCTTTTGCTTCCCAATCATCTACTGAATTTGTATCAGAAGCTTCTGATGTAAGAACTGCAGCAATTTCAACTGCAAGTGTTTCACGAAAAGCATCTGAGCTCATATTACCTTGTGAATCTGAGTGTCGATTTAAAACCTTTAATATTATTTCTTTCATAATTAACTCCAACTATAAATATATATCCAAACTTTCAAAATGTATAAAAAAATGGCTGGTGGGAAAGAAAGGAAATAAAAACCACCAGCCATGCAAGTTAAGAATTAACTTAACTCATAGATTCCGATTCGTCCTCAACATTGAACAAGTCCTCGTCCGTACCATCATTGATGTACTTCTGAACTAACTGCTTTACAAAAGTTCTTTCAGAATCCATCCCGCCATCATCAGCGAATTGTGGATAGATACTTACTTCAGCAGCCTCATCGATTCCGAAACCATCATAAAGTAATCCAGCCATCTCAACCGAAGTTCTGGTAGAAACTCCAGCAGAAACTTTACCTGAATCAGATTTTGATTCCATTCTCGTAGTGTGAGCAATCTCAGCAATAGCCTTCATCAAATCAGGCTCAACATGCGGGAACATATAAGTCAACAAACCAAATTCCTCTTCATCAGTTAAGACATCCATCTCAACGATTGTGAATCTGTCCATCAAAGCCTTATCCATTACACGAGTAGAAGTGTACTCGTTACCGATGTTAGCAGTAGCGACGAAAGTAACGCCTTCAGCGACTGGGATAGTTTCCTGTCCACTAGCCTCATCCAATCTCAAGTATCTCTGACCTTGGTCAAGAACTGTCATTAGAATATTCCAAGCATCTGGATGAGCTCTTGATAACTCATCAAGAAGAATCACAGCGTTTGGAGTCTGAATAGCTTTAACAAATAATGATTCAGAAAAGTAAGTACCCTTACCTTTATCAAAGTGAACATTACCAATCAAAGTGGCTCTTGGGTCTTGAGTAGAACCCATATTAAAATAGAAGTCTGGTCTATCTAAGGAATTAACCAAAGATTTAGCAGCCATAGTTTTTCCACAACCAGCAGGACCAGTCATTAGAATGTTCTTACCTCTAACGGCAGAACGAATTAAATATTTCCACTTCAGTTCTTTCATAACCAAACCTTGTGGCTTTAGTTTGTAAGAAGAGTGAATGAAGTTTAGAACTTCAGCATGGTCACTTGGTACTTCAACTGATGAAGTATCAAAGATTGGAGCTGAACCAGCTTCAAATTCAGACATTGGAACTACCCACCAGTAATTCTTACCTGATTTGTTAACTCGTTGTTCAAGGGCCATACCCTTAGCGTGGGCTCTTTTCCTAGCAGAAATAGAGATGGATGATGTATGTTTATTACCATCATTATCCCAAGCATTATATCGGTTACCCGATTTTTCGATTTTTACGATTAAACTCATTATTGATTTTCCTTTGTTTTATTAATTTTTTTCCCTTTATTCATACCTAAATATACGGCTTTTTTACTATATAAGTCAAGTGTTTTTTTCACTTTTTTTAAATTAAATATTTGCAATTATCATCCATAAATAAAATGTTACGAAAATAAGTAACATAGTTAAAAACTCAGCAACTCTATATCCTATTAATTTCCAATTCATAATTTCTCTCTTTTTATTTATACCTAAATATAAGGCTTTTTTATAATACGAGTCAAGTATTATTTTCAATTATTTCCACCAATGTAATTTTCCATTAGCATCTTGGAATGTTCCCCATCCACATTTTGTCCAAATACATTTCCATTCAGATATGAACATTGATTCTTTATATTGTTTCATATTCCACCCACAATTACACTTTGGATTTAATTTATTAAACAACTTATTAAACAACCATTTCACTTTCTAATTTTTCTCCAAGAATTTTTCATTCATAGTTTTTGAAATCTGAAGTACTGAATTTAAGTCAACGAACTTAGCATCTTTACCATACATAGTTTTGAAATCTATTAGAGTATCTTCTCTACCATAATCTGATTCACTAACGAAGTAAGATAACACTTTGATTCCTCTTTTTCTAAACTCTTCAACTTGTTTTTTAGTATGAGAGATAGCCTGTTTGTGATAGTAATTAATTTCACTATTACTAAACATAGGCATCCCATCAGAAATATTCAAGAAGAAAGAATCTCTATTATTTGAAGTAGGAATAACATCATTCATAATTGCTTCGAAACATAATCCCTCAGGTGTAGTTCCACCCGGATAAATACTTGGAAACATTTTTTTGACTTTTGAAAACTTATCTTCTCTTGAATCATAAGCAACTAAGATAAGTGGATTACTACCACTCCTTCTTCTGTAATCTCCATCATGAGTACTTCTGAAAGAAACCATCACATCAACATTCTGAATCATATCAATTGCCTTTACCATAGCAATTGTAGTAATCATTGATTGTCTCCATTTTGAACCACTCATAGAACCACTAGCGTCAACCGAGATGTGTAAGAAAGCATCTGAATAAGATTCTGTGAAAGTGGTTGAGAAAACTCTTTCGTTTCCAAAACCTAACTCACTAATTAATCTCTTGTCAATCTTTCCACTATCTAATCTGTTCCACTTTAAATCTCTTGACTCACCACGAACTTGTAATTTCTTACCAAGTTTAGTTCCAAGTCTAATTCCCTCAGAAACCATATCACTATCATTGTTATGGTAGTAACTATTTTTTCCACGAAGTACGGATGGGAAAACATTCTCATCAATCATTGATTGAGTTAACTTCTTAACATAGATAACTCCAACACCTTTACCAGGAAGATAGTCACCTGTTTCATAATCGTAATCACCACTCGTGATAGTTTCACCAGCAGTAACTTTTTCAACACCAGCCTCTTCCATAGTTTTGACTAATGAAGAATCTTTCTTAGTTAGAGTACCAACTTTTTTGGTATCTCCATTGTTAAAATCTTTTTGTTTCTGAAGTGCATTTTCTAATTGTTTTTGTTGTTTCTCAGATAACTCAATTGGTTTACCTTTTCCATCAACACCTTTTGGATTAGTGGATTGTCCACTATCTCCATCAGTTCCCTCACCATTAGAATTTTCAAGTGACTCTAATAATTCATCGAATTCTTCTTCTGACATTTTAGTCCCATCAGGATTAATTGGTGTTGGTGATGGTGAACCATCTCCACCCATCTCATTAGAATCTTGTCCATTCATACCATTAGTATCAATAGGATTTCCATTCTCATCTAACTCAACTTCTGGAAGAACATTTAAAATAAGATTGTAAACCTCAATAGCAACTCCGAAAGCTTCTTCAGTAGTTTGTAGTTTCTTAACTCTTCCATTACCAAAGATAGTTTGATAAATTTTATCTAAATTAGGAAGAACATCTAACCTACGATTCTTATTAGTTAGATTTAAGATTCTCATAATATATGAATCCCAATCTAATGAAGTATGTGAATCAGTAAGTAATGCTCTGTCAATTACTTTAGAATGAAAGTACTTGTCATACATTGAATGATAGTAACCTTTATAACCTGGTGAAGAACTGAAAACATAATAGTCAATTCTTCTATCTTCAACATAGTTTAATAAATTTTTAAGATGTCCTAATACATCCCACTTTCCAAAACCAACTTTTTCACCATCTTTGAATATCTCCATTGGAATATTAATCTCAAGATTTTTTAAGAAGTCAAAGTTAGAAAGTTTAATGTGAGAACCCTCATGAAGAGCCAACCCAACAACTGGGTCAAAATTCTTTTCGTCAATCTTAGAACCAATCATAACTTTCTTACCATCAGTATAAGAAGAATCTTTTGATTGGAATTGAACTTTAATATCAGAACGATTAGTAACAATAGTTACAAAGTTTGAAATAGCTCTCCTATAAGAAGCCAACTGAACATGGTCTATACCTTTTTTTACTGGTACATTATCTTCATCGAGAATTGAAGTTCTACGATTATCCCAATCAGTATCAGCCCAAAAGGAAGAGAACGGATTAGATTTCTTCTTATAAGAAGAATCATATTTCTCTCGTAGAGCCATAGGATTAAAATGTTTAATTTTTGTCATTTCTTTATTATTTCCCTTTTTCATATATCTAAATATACCACTTTTTTAGTATATAAGTCAAGCATTATTTTATCTTTTTTTAAATTAATTGGATTAGTCAACCCAACAAAAATCACAAAAACAAAATATAATACCTTTCTCATATACTGCAATATACGAATAAAAAGCAGTATGTGTCAAGCTTTTTTTTTATTTATTGAAAATAATTATCATTATTCTTTTTAGAATTTCTACGCTTCCAAGTTCTATATAGTATTTTAAATACATTTGGAATGAATGAAATTACCACATTTATTATGTTGTGTTTGTTAATAAAATTATCAGTCAATATAACTGATGGTTTTAGATTTGTTACTTTATGCATCATACCACCTGGTGTATACATTAAGTCACCCTTTTTTTGTACACCATGATATTCAGTAAATAATGTTTTAAACTTCCATCTCTTTTCACCTTGGATACATATTGCCCATGCACTACTACTTAATATATCTATATGCCAATCTGAATATGAATTCTTAGGCCCTATATAAAATGAAAAGAATAGTTTATCTTTAAACCACTTAATATTATTCCAACTACTAAATTCTTTTGGATACTTTACATTGTTCTTTATATTACTCACAAATGATGGTGTTAATGATATTGACCAGTCTACCAAATAATATGGTTCCTTATCTTTTGTTGTTCTGATATAATCGATATAAGAACTTAGACTCATTTGTTTAGAATCGTTTCTCCATTTCATTTCTTTATTAGAACGATATACTATAACATCCATATTACCAAATTGTTTTTTTAATCTACTAAGATTCCATTTTTTAATTATATTCCAATCAAATAATTTATCTGCAGAAATTATAAATGGTTTTTTATAATCTATATCATCTAAGGATTCTATTCTAATTATTGGTAATGTTTTTTTCATATTAAATTAAAATGTTTTAAAATTGATTTTTGTTGTTTATTTGCAAACTCTGATATTATTGTTTTCTTTTCATTAAAAGTATCATTGTGATAATCATAACTTATATAATTTGATCTCATCGGAAGTAACTCACCATATACATAACTAAATTCTAATATCTTGTTATCTAATATATCAAACTTTAGATTAGGTGTATTTAGTTCTTTTTTTATTCTTACTATCTCTCGTAATAATCCTTTATCAAACTCTTTCTCTTCCAATCCAATCATATTAGGTTGTGGTCTTTTATACCATTCTGTTTCTAAATAATTTATATTGTGTGGAAAATTTGTTGGACTATCCCATTCTTTAAATTGTCTTACTCTACATCCGTATATCTCATCTTCAGTTATGACAATTCTATGTTCAAATTCTACATCAATATACTCCATAACAAAACATGGAAAAAAGTTATCACCATTTGGTAATGACTCACCAACTAATTGTTCTAATATTTCTTTCTGTAGAAATTGTTTATCATATAAATAAAATGTAGATTCTGCTCCAGCACCCTTTGATGATTTTACTATTTTACCTACTTTTATATTATCCAATAACTCTTCAAAGTTATTACAAGTTATAGCATCAGGTCTATACTTCTCATCAATTAACTCAAATTGTTTTATTTTATTTTCAAAGTAATCGTATGTTGTTTGGTTTGGCCAAATGTTTTCACCATGATACTCAACTAACTTTGGATATACTTTCGAGTGTTGTTCTGTATCATCTTTATCTTGTGCAAACCTACCAAGGAATATATCACCATAACCCTCATACTCTGTAAGTTGATAATCAATATTATATTGTTTACATAGTTCTATGAACTTAGGATGATACCAACCATGTAAGTCTTGAACTACTCTGTCTGAATTATCTGATATTTTATAATGTGTGTCTTTGTGAATTATAACCATTAATTGTTTTTTAGTCACATACTAAAATGTTATTTGTATAATAATATCCTGATTCAGTTTTTAATGTTACTACTTCTGTACCACTTGTATGATCATCTTGTTTCTCTGCAATACATCCTCTAAGTCCATCGATAGTTTGTATTGATGCACCCTCTGGTATTTCATTAACTCCTACCTCTGACCATTCTCCATCTACATTAATTGGAACTTTGTGAAATACGGTAAGTGAACATTTTAATTGACCACTTAGTATATACCAAACTTCTGATTCCTCAGCCACTCTAACATCTTTTTCTGTAACGAGTGTGGTTTCGTTTTGATTTGTATCAAAGTTAAATGATAATACTCCCTCACCTACATCAACACTTGTTAATTCTACTAAACTCTCATTTACATTAATTTTGTTTTCTGTAAACATATCGGAAGTTGTTAAACTTACGCCCATTTTATTCTCCTGTATATTGTTCTACTATAAATATCTTTATTTTGAAAAAACCTTAAAGGTGGTTAAATCTCTATATGGTGGATCTTCAATTAAGTCAGGATTTGTATCTTCTAACCTACCCATTAATTGTATTCCCCAATTTGCTTGTGTTGGTGTCATATACATATTCCAACCACAAAATTCTATATCATCATCATGGTAATTCAATCCATCTGTCCTACCCTCATATCGTGCTTTCTTAAACCACTCATAATCATCTTTATTATCACAAAGTATTGCACCACCTTTACCAATAGGAAGATGTTTTTTAACATGAAAAGATAATGTCATATAACTACCTTTAATATACATATCTTTCATCATTCTTTTTGCTGCATCCCAAATTGGATATGGTTTAATCTGATATAATCCTTTCCACTCTCTATCTTCAAATTCTACTTCACCACCTGCATGTATAATAGACATAGGAATAGAAAGGTAAGTATGTTTAGGTAATAAAGTTTTTCCAACACCCAATCGTTTACATATTAAAAACATTGCGTTAGTGCAACTATCCACACAAACAACATAAGGTGCTCCTGTATAGTTACTCAATTCTTGTTCAAACTCTTTTACCACTTTGTATGGATTCATAATATATCTACTCCATTAATAAATATATTATCTAATACTGAAAGTGTGTTTTTTGTTTTATAATCAATATACTCTAACTTGATATCATCAAATAAACTTTCATCAATATAATTTGTTGCACTTGGGCCTGATACATAATGTGTTCCACCAAGTTCTTTTATCAACTGAACTAATCTTTCTGATGAATTACCTTTTAGATTAAAGTCTTCTGAATAATAAAACTCTGTATTGATGTCTAATGTATTACAAATATCTTTTGTAGTGTAACGATTTAACTTGTATAAATATTCCCAATCGTGTTCATAGAAATCTAATAAATATTTATATTGGTTAAAGTATTTTTCTTTACCATATTTCTGTACAATACTTTTATAATGTTTCTTCTTCCAATTAATCTCATTACATATTTTAATATCAATTATATTTGTGTGTAAACTTTCTCTATGAATTGGAACTGATAACCATTGATTAGGTATAATCTTATTTCGTGTTCTCCAATCTTGTTTGGTGAATTGCACATTGTCATAAAAGACAAACTTGTCTACTGAATTAATTAATTCAAATACACCAGTCCAAGGTAGGTAATTACTTTGTAGTATTGCTATCTTCATTCCAATTATCATCCCAATATGGTTGACTTAGTTTTACACCATAATCTCCAGTTTCCATATAATCTAAATTAAAACTCCCTGTTTGCATAATACTACCATCAGTATCATATTCTATAAAAGTACCACTTTCTTCTGTAACCATTTCTTCTAACCATATAGTACCATCAGTATAAAACTCTTGTTGTAATCCATGATGTTTATCATTAACCCAACTTCTTATAATTTTTATTTTACCATTTGGCCACCAACTTAAAGATTTACCATCAACTCGTATACCATCCTTGTAGTCCCATTCATATCTCTTAACACCATTTGGCCAATATAATGTGAATGTCCCATTAATGGGTGTTTCGTAATCTATACCAATTTTATCCATTTCAGTTGCAAATCTATCATGTAGTAATGGGTCATTTTGCCAATCTGAAAAATCTACACTATAGGAACCACTATACCACTTAGTCATTTTTATAACATCCCATATACAATTGTTTCTCATCATTCCAAGTATCTCTATTAACCCAATTTAATATCAAGATTCTCCTTTTACCTTTATACTTGGGTGATTTAAAACCATGCCACTTACTATTATCTTTTTCATTTATCCAACCTACTCCACTATTACTTTCCCATTTTAACTTTTTATAATGTGTGTTTTCGTCTATATACAAATCTGATGCTAGGTTCTTCTCGTCATCTTTATCTATATAGATTAATATTGATACTAACTTATCAAGATGGTCTGTATGTACTTCATGTTCAAATGGATATCTATCATCTATTAATTCAGGTCGTAAGTATGTATTTTCTAAATCTATATCAAGGATGTAACTCCACATTGTTTTAGAGTTGATAAAGTTCATTACATCTTTAAATTGTGGATTATCATTTACAAATTTATCATTTAGAAATATTCTATTACCTATAGTATCTCTAAATCCATCTGCATTTTTATAATCAGATTTTAATGTTGGATAATTTATTAATACATTAAATTGTCCTTTATTAAAGATTCTCTCTAATATAAAATGTTCCCAAGGTTCTTTTATTTTTGTAAATTTCATTTAGTATATATTTCCATATTTGTCTTCAACATAATTTATCACTTCTTGATTAGTATAATATTCCATATAAGGTTTGTGATTTGAACTTTCTATCTTTTCTAAAGTTGATTTTGATTTACCAATTGATTCACAAACTATATCAAATCCTTTTTGTAGGTTTTCAAAATTTATTATATAATCTAACTCATCAGGATTATCTAAAAATGAATTAGATAGATTAGGAACATCCTTACTCCATTCTATATAATCTTCAAATGACATTTTGGTTATGTCTTTACCAAAGCGTTCTAAAAAGAAATCAGAGTTTACTTGTTTGTTATGATGATAACATGATACCATCCAATCAAGTGGATTTCTAACTATCGTAAACTTAAAATAAGTATCCCAATATTCTTTATACTCTTCTCTTGATTGTGATTGTGTAAGATGTTTCTTATCACTTTCCATAAGACAACCAAACGAATTCTCAATACTCGTACCACCTGTCCTACCTTTGTGTAGAAATATACATTTATATATATGTGATATCATTTCCAATAATCCTCATGTAACCAATCATCCGATTGATGAAAGTAATCCCACATTCTACCATGAACTATATCTTGTGTAGTCCCAATCTTTTTTGATTCTTCATCAACAAGTCTTTTTAATTCATCATCAGTACTATAATGTAAAAAGTTTGGTGCATCTTCAAGATTAGTAGTGATTGTATTTCTACCCATACAACCTAACTTCCATGCAGTGTTCGCACCTCTAATAGTATGTGGTTTTATATTTACAAAACTCTGATTGAAGTATGATATACACTCGTTTGGTTCTACCCATTCTTTAGGA
>MDTB01161632.1_pt1 | contig 12691 bp, 12 predicted proteins | sample 811161 | NCBI WGS metagenome assembly MDTB01 (sample SAMN05326650, study PRJNA326480) | marine metagenome | isolation source: seawater | place: Mediterranean Sea | collected 2009 | reverse complement strand
AACATTATTTGTACAATTTAAAAACTACAAGTTCAGCCGAAGCAAAAAGATTATGGAGGAGAAAGATAAAAGAACGATGGGAATATCAGTGTGCATACTGTGGAAATGAAAGTGAACTCACGATTGATCACGTGGTTCCTCGTTCAAAGGGAGGATCCGATTTTACAAAAAATGTAGTTTGCTGTTGTAATTCATGTAATCAACAAAAATCACATACTCCTTGGGAAGAATGGTATTTCTCACAGGAGTTTTTTAATGTTGATAGATATAAAAAAATAAAAGATTGGATGGAACCTGAACCATCTAAAAATTTGTTTGTCTATAAGCCAAGACGCAACAATGCGAGTTGAATAAATATATCAAAGCAGTATATACTGTTGTTCTGGTACATACCGAATATATAAATGGCAACACCTATTAGGATTAAGAGATCTTCTGTAGAGGGTAAAAGACCGCAGGTTTCTGATTTACAAGTTGGAGAATTAGCTCTTAATACTTATGATGCAGAATTAGTAACTCTTAGGGATAGATCTGCTGCTGGTATTGGGACAGAGGTAGTAAGAATAGGTGCTGGAGCAACAGTAACAAATATAATATATGTAACAAAAGATGGAAATGATAATAATACTGGATTAAAACTTGGAGATGCAAAAGGAACTGTTAAATCTGCGATTGGTATTGCATCTGATGGAGATGTGGTCAAAGTAAGTGCTGGTGTTTATGTAGAAGATAATCCAATCGCTGTACCAAAACAAGTTAGTTTAGTTGGAGATAGTTTAAGAGAGGTAACAATTACTCCTCAGAATGCTGATCAGGATTTATTTTACGTTGGGCCTGGATCCATGTTACTGGAATTAACTTTTTCAGGAACGGTAAATTCGGGAGTTTCTGCAGTTGCATTTAATCCTAATAAAATTGAGTTTGGTAATCAATCACCTTATATTAGATTTTGTACAAATAAACTTACCAATAGTATTGGCATGAAGGTTGATGGTAGTAAATCTATCGGGCCTTTTAGAAGTATGGTTACGGACTCATATACACAATACAATTCAAATGGTATAGGAGTTTCCTTGAGTAATGAGGGTTATGCTCAAATAGTATCAATGTTTACCATCAATCTTGATGTTGGTATTGCTGCTAATAGTGGTGGTCAGTGTGATGTGACAAACTCTAACTCATCATTTGGTAATTTTGGTATGAGAGCTGATGGTGTTGGGCCTTTAAAATATACAGGAATAGTAACATCATCACAAATTGCTGGTCAAACTGACTTTGTATTGGATTTAAGTACACCAACTTTTAGTGTTTCTGATGCAACTTATGATGGGAATACTGGTCTTACAACTATCACAACATATACTCCTCATGGTCTTGCAGTTGGTATGGGTGTAACATTATCAAAACTTGGGTTCACATGTAACTATGGAGATTATACACATTTATTTGTATCGGGAATTTCAAGTGCTATTACAGTTAATACTGGTACTGCTTATACAGCAGGAGCTGGAACCACATACACTGCTTCCACAGGAGAATTAGTTATAGATGTTGGCACAGCACATGGATTGTCTGCTGCAACTAATTTATCTGCTGTTTCCCCTACGAGTTACACACCTTCAACTGGACAACTTACAGTAACAACTAATACTAATCATGGTTTAAATATTAGTGGTGATTATGTTAAGTTCTTAGAGGGTTCTCTTACATTTGAATGTTCCAAAGATAATAGGGCAACTCAACACCCTTATCCTAGAATAAGTGATCCTTTCTATAATAAATGGTTACCAGTAACAGCTAATAGTGCCACATCATTCACAGTTAATGTGGGTGCTTCAAGTGGAGGAGATTATACACATTATTTTGTATCCGCAACTCCTAATGGTATTAAAAAGGCAAACAACACAATTGGTATTGCAACTGGTGGAATAACATTTACTTGTTCTAAGGATGACCATGCATCATTACATCCTTATCCTAGAGTTGGTGATCCTGCACATAATGCCACTCTAGGTATTGAAGCAGTAACTACTAATAGTTTTACGGTTAATGTTGGTACTTCAACTCATGATATTACACCATCTGGAGTGAATGGTTATATTTTTGAAGTAAATGAAGTTATTGGACTTACAACTTTCTCAACTTTTGTTGGTCCTAATAAATATCCACACAATTATGTTTCGGGTGGAAATGTTAAACTTGATATTATAAGACCATTTGATGGTCAAGCTGTATATTTTGACGGTTTATTTAAGCAAGTACAGAAAATAAATATTACGAATGGTGGATCTGGATACACAAGTATACCAAGTGTAACTATTACTGATCCTTCTGAACCATGGGGAATAAAGGCAAGTGGTATAGCTGAACTTACAAATGGAATTGTAACCGCTATTAATATTGCCTCTAATGGTAGAGGATTTACTTCTGGACAATCTGTAAATATTACAATTGCAGATCCACCTAGTGGAACCACTGCTACTGCAAATGTAGTAATGACAGATGATTATTATCTCATAACAAAATCTACTCCACTTTCTAGTGGTATCAGTACAATTACAGTAAATGAAGCTGTTCCTTATACAGTTGGTGTTGGTTCAACAGTTCCCTTTTTTAAACAGAGTAGAATTCTTGCATCAAGTCATTCATTTGAATACATAGGAACTGGAGTTGATCCACTTAGATCATTACCATCAAGAGGTGCCGTTCCAATTCAAGATAATGAAGTTGATGATAGAAATGGTGGAATAACTATATTCACAAGTACTGATCAAACTGGTAATTTTAGAATTGGTGATGGTGTTGTTATTAATCAACAAGACGGAACTATTACTGGAGATTCTTATACTAAGAGTTTATTTTCAACAATGACACCATTCATACTAGCACTAGGAGGAGATTAAAAAATGGCATTAGCATTAAACGTATTCAGAACAGTTACTAAAGTTGTACCCACAAGTGCAGTTGGAATTTATACAGCACCTGTTGGATATACTGGAGTAGTTCTTTTAGCACAAGCAGCAAATGTTGGAGGTTCCACTCAGACAATTTCATTTTCCCATGAACGAACAACTTCTGGAATTGCAGTAACCACTGAAATTGTAAAATCTTTACCTATTGAAGCTAGTGATACTGCAAATCTTCTTCCAGGTAAACTTGTTCTTGAAACTGATGATGTACTGATTGTTGAAGCGAGTAATTCGACTGATATTAAATTTTTAGGAAGCATACTAGAGACACTTAGTTAAATGGCAAAGTATATTAGTGGTAGAGTTAAAGACCTTAAGGTAGGTGTATCGGGTTACAGTGAGAGTAAGGTTACTCTTAATGTTGTAGGTACAGTAAGTGCAAATGATATTGTAATTGGAGATGGTTCTGAAACAGGAATAAGTTCCAGTTCCATAAAAGTTGGTACAGCCATTACGATGGATGCTGCTAGTGGAATAATAAGTGCAAAGTCATTTAGAGGACCAAGTGGAATTAATGCAACATTTGTTGGAGATGGTTCAGGACTAACTGGTGTTGTTGGTTCAGGTTCTGGTGTTATTGTTTATGACGGTAATGATGCAGTTGGAACTGCTGGCACAATTAACTTTGGTACTAATTTATCTGTAAGTGATATATCTGCAGGTGTTGTAACCGTAACCGCAAGTATTCCCTCTACTGATAATGCAACAAATCTTCTTGGTGGATTTGCAAGGGCAAGTGAATTAGATGTTTCTGGTATATCTACATTTGTTGGAGTTGCCACATTTAATAATGGTTTGCATGTGATTTCTGGCATTACCACGGTAGCATCAAGTCTTGAAGTAGGATCTGCCATCACGGCTTATTCTTCTACTGGAAGCATATATGCAAATAGATATTATGGTGATGGTCAATATTTAACAGGTATACAAGCTACAGGAAATGTAAGTGCTACAAATCTTAGTGTTACTGGTGTATCTACATTCGTTGGTGTTTCTACATTTAATGATGGTTTAATTGTACACGCTGGTATTACTACATTATCTGATACTCTGGAAGTAGGAACTGGTATTACTGCTCATGCTGGTGTTATAACTGCAACTAAATTTGATGGTAATGCTACTGGATTAACTGGTACCCCTGATATAGATGTAAGTGATATAGTTGGAACGGCATTATCAATTACAGGTATTGCTACTTTTACTGATGCTTGGATGAAACCAGCTAAATTAGAGGTAGGAACTGGAATAACAATAGGGACAAACGGACAAGCAATTTTTGCTGGTATTGTAACTGCCACATCTATAGATGTAAACACTATAGTTGGAACTTCTTTATCAGTAAGTGGAATGTCTACTTTTACTGGAATTACAACTTTTAATGATATTGTTAAAGTTGGTTCTGCCATCACAATGTTTAGTGCAACAGGAATTGTAAGTGCAACTAAATTTATAGGTGATGGTAGTCAATTAATAAATGTTTCTGCTTCAGGAGAGGGTGTCCAGATTAGAGATAGTGGCAATCCTATTGGTGCTGCTGGAACAATTAATTTTGGATCATCTTTGAGTGTTGATCTTACTGATAGTGTTGCCACGATAACTGGTATTGGAACACAATTTATTAAATCTGAAAGTATCAATGTAAGTGGACTTTCTACATTTGTTGGTCTTTCTACATTTAATGATGGTTTAATTGTAACTTCTGGTATTACTACTGTTGGATTTATAACTGCAAATGATTTATCTGTTTCTGGTATTGCAACTGCCACTACATTTAAGGGTGCTTTAACTGGTGATGTAACTGGTACTGTTAATACTGCATCACAACCTAATATTACAACAGTTGGAACATTAGGTTCATTAAATGTAACTGGTAATGTTGGAATCGGAACAACTATATTCACTGATGCAGTTCAGCAATCTAATGATTCAGTATTAGCAGTGGGTATTCTAACTGCGTATGAAATTTATAGTAGTGTTTATGGTAAGTTTACTGGTAGTAGCGTTACTGCTGATAGTTTAGTTGGAACCGCATTAAGTATTAGTGGTATTGGAACAGTAGGAGATACATTAAAAGTAGGAACTGCCATCACTGCTCATGCTGGTATTATAACTGCCACTAAATTTAATGTTTATGGTGGATCTTCATCTCAATTCTTGAAGGCAGATGGTACTCTTGATAGCACTAATTATGCTGGTAGCACTGACAGTGTTGTTGGAACCGCATTAAGTATAAGTGGTATTGGAACAGTAGCAGATACCTTCAAAGTAGGAACTGCTATCACTGCTCATGCTGGTATTGTAACTGCCTCAGCTTTTGCTGGATTTAAATATTTACAGGCACCTTTTGGTAGCACTACTACTTTCACTGTAACTGTTGCTAGTAAGGATGCAACTCACAGATATAATGGAACAGGTAGTAGTAATGCATACTTAATTAACGGTGTTCAGGCACCCGTTCTAACTTTAACACCTGGAAGAACTTATAGATTTACAAATGATAATACTGGAAGTCATCCATTTAAATTCTATTACGAAGCAGACAGAACAACACTATACACAACAGGTGTAAACTTTCAAAACTCATATACTGAAATCACTGTAAGTGATACGACTCCAAATGTCTTACATTATCAATGCACAGCTCATCCTTACATGGGTAATGCTGTTATTACAAATTCTAATGTTGTTGATAGTCCATATCCTGCCACATTGCGTGATGGATTGAGTGTAACTGGAATTTCTAGTGTTGGTTCTGCCATTACAATGTATGGTGCCACTGGTATTGTTAGTGCTACTAGTTTTTATGGTTCTGGTGAAAATTTAACTGGTATTGATGCTACTGCAATTAAGTTTGGTGGAGTAGTCAAAGCACAAGCAAATAATAGTGGTGTCTACATCACTGGTATTGCAACAATATCAGATACCTTAAAGGTAGGAACTGCCATCACTGCTCATGCTGGTGTTATAACTGCCACCACATTTAAGGGTGCTTTAACTGGTAATGCTGATACTGCAACACTTGCAACGAATGCATCAGGATTGACAGGTATTCCAAGTATAACTGTTCAGGATATCACTGCTGAAATGGTTTCTATTGGAGGAACATTAACATACGAAGACGTAACTAATATAGATTCGGTTGGATTAATCACTGCCAGAAAAGGAATACATGTTGTTAGTGGTGCTGGTGTTAGTATTGCTGCTGGTGGATTAGAGGTAACTTCTGGTATTGCCACCATAACTGATACCTTAAAGGTAGGAACTGGTATTACTGCTCATGCTGGTGTTATAACTGCCACTAAATTTATTATTGAAGGATCAACTGGATTTTTAAAGGCAGATGGATCTATTAATACTGGTACTTTTGCTGATGGGGCTATTTCTGATATTGTGGATGATACTACACCTCAGTTGGGTGGAGACTTAGATGGTAACAGTAAGAGTATTCACAGTATTGGTATTGCCACCATAACCGATACCTTAAAGGTAGGAACTGCCATCACTGCTCATGCTGGTGTTATAACTGCCACTACATTTGATGGCGATCCATCAAATACAAATGCAAACTCTGCATGGTTGGTAACTGCTAAAGGTGATAGTTCTGCATATCATTTTACAGGGCCAGGTCAAGATGGTGCAAATGATGATGATCCAGATTTATATTTGGTAAGAGGTCAGAGATATATTTTCACGCATAATGCAGGTGCTTCACATCCATTTGAAATACGATTATCTTCAGGTGGTTCAGCATATAATGATGGAGTTACAAATAATGGTGCATCATCAGGAAATATAATATTTAATGTTCAGCATGATGCACCTCCACGACTTTACTATCAATGTACAAATCACACTGGTATGGTTGGAAACATCTATATTGTAGGTGGCCCACAAGTTATATCTGGTATCATAACTGCAACAACATTCAGTGGTTCAGGTGCATCACTCACAAGTTTACCAGCAGCAAACTTAACTGGAAATCTTCCAGCAATTAGTGGTGCTAATTTAACTGACGTTTTAACAACCACTGGTGATGGGGCAAGTATAATTAATGGTAATATAGTTGGAACAGCATTATCAGTTAGTGGTATTTGTACTGCTGCCACATTTAAAGGCCCAAATAATGGGGGAATCGAAGCTGTATATTATGGTGATGGTAGTAATTTATCTGGTATTACTGCAGATGGTGTTGGTGCGATTGGTGGTCTTACTGTTAAAACTGAAGGATCTACTGTTGGAACAGCAGGAAGTATTTCTAATTTAGATTTTAGAGGTGCTGTAAATGTAATCGCCAATGAGGGTGCATCAGGAGTCGCAACAATGACTGTTGCTGGTGTTTCAACAGGTATCGGAACTTTCTCTGCATCTCCAGGTACAGCTATTAATATTGATGAAATGCAATATTATGATTCGTCAACAACGGTTTATCCATCTATGAATTTTATGGAGTACACTGTGTATATCATGCATGATACTGGAATACAGGCACAAAAAGCACTTGTGATGTATGATTTTGGTGCATCACCAGTCACTGGTGATCACCCTATTATACATTCAAATGAATATGCCATAATGCATTCTACCTCTTCTCCAATTGTAAGTATTGGAGCTACAATCGATCCAGCAGCTTATCCAAGTTCAAGAAAAGTTTATCTAACAGCAACTCCCACTTCTGGTGTGACTGGTTTGACTACTTTTAGAATTCTTAGAATAGGGGAAAATATGTAAAATGAAACTTGATATTACTGGACAAACATTAAAGATAACTGCAGGTATAGAAACTTCACTTAATTTTAAACCTACTTTTGCTATGGTTGATAGTAATGTAACTCCACTTCATATAGATGCTTCAAATATTTTATCCGTCAATGCAGACAATAGGATAGATGAGATGAATATGGTGGCTAATTTAGCAGGAGTCACTACAATTTCTGGCAGTGTTGGTGTTGGTAGCACTTATCTATGCACTGGATCATCGACTGCATATAAACCAGATTGGGATTCTAATAATGGAGGTTCTATAGAATTTGAAACTTCAAATCTTACATATACAAATAATATGAGCAATTGGGGTAAAATAGGAGTTGGTACTCCTGTGATTGGATATAATACTTTTGATTATGGACAAAGTTACGCAGCTGAAATTTGGTGGAGGCAAACTGGTGGTAATCAGTATGGTGGTACCAATGGAAGATGGTATCAGGCATACTATTATGGTGGTACCATTTACGGCCCTGAAACTTTATATGAATATGGTGAGTTAGGTGATTCAACCTATAGAAGAAGATATGCCCTACATATTGGGTATAATCCAAAGCGAACTGGGAGTTCTTATTATGGTTATGATTATCCTGGATATACTCTTAATGGAGTTGCTAATTATCAGAAAAATCAATCAAATACTATAGTGGACAGATGGTACTTAGGTGCAGGACTCGGTAATGGTGCTTTAATAATTGAAAAATGGTATCATGCTCTTTGGGTCTTTGATATAGCTAATCAACTTGGAGATGGAATTAAAATATATGGATACCTTAATGGCCGCTTGTATGCGACTGAGGAACCAAGATTCCTTATAGGTAATTACAATTCAGGAGTATTACCTGATCCAATGAGTTTGGTTAATACAAATGATGATACCAATAGTATGTCTTTTGGTGGTAATCGAGATACTGCTTCGGCAGGAGCAAAGGCACCCCCATTTGGTCGTATGGGAGAGTTTAGATTATATGATAGAGCACTTACTTCAGATGAGGTTCTAGAAAATTATATGAAAACTAAAGATAGATTTGAACCTGATATAGGCCCTATTCCAAGTTACTAAATACTTAAAAAAAAAATAATCAATGGCAACTAAAGGTTTTGGTGCAAAGGAAATAAACGTAAGTGGAGAGGTAGGAACTCCAACGATAGAGAGTGATGGAAATTTAAATATAAACGCAGTTAATGTAGCAATTTCTACCAATGTGACTATTGGTGGAACAGTTAACTCTAATATTACTGTTGGTACTGGTTATACTTTTCATGGAGATGGTGCTGGAATAACTGGAATGATTGGTGTCGCAACAGTAGTTTCAATTTTTTCTGGATTGATACAAGAAGACTTCAATTTAGTAACCGATAGTTTAGATGATCAACTTGATATTAATCTTAACAATGGAATGGTTCATCTCTTTAATGATGCCAATAATGCAGTCTGTTCACCAAATATAATATCAAACAATGGTATCAATACTGATTTGGCTGTTGGTAAAGCAATATCGGTTATGGTTATTAGTAAACAGGATAATAGTTCATATTATGCAAATCATGTTAAAATTGATCATGCTGATGTTGTAGAGGAATGGTTATGTGGTGTGACTCCAACTACAGGAGGTACTAGTGGTTATGATATATACACCTATAATATTATGAAAACTGGTGATGCAGCATTTACTGTGTTTGCAAATCAAGTAAATTATACCAACTAAAAATTATGTCACCACTGTCAGGATCTGTAGGCACAGGAGGAAATCGTACAAGTGAAGCAGTGGCATTTTTTGGAAAAATGCTTGGAGGTAATGGAAGTGCCACTGGTAGTCAATCATGGGAATATAATTACGTTACCAGCACCACTTGGACTGTTCCAGTTGGTGTTACTAGAATTAATGTTCTATGTATTGGAGGTGGAGGTGGAGGTAGTGGTTCTCGTACGTATGGTATAGATCTTTTTGCAGAAGGTAATGGAAATGGTGGAGCTGGTGGAGGTGGTGGTTCTTTAATGTATAAAACTAATTATAATGTAACTCCTGGAGACGTATTGGAAATCACTGCTGGTAAGTTTGGGGAAGGCAGACTTGGCTCCCAAAATGGAGAAGATGGTGGAGATAGTATCGTTAAGAATGAATCACATGGTGATACCATAATATGTTCGGCAGAGGGTGGAGAAGGTGGAGGATACAGCAGTGATAGCACTTGGCCTGGTGGTACTGGTGGCTCAACATCTCAAGGTGTTGGAGACGGTGGTGGAAATGGTGGAACAGGTGGAAATGGATATACACCAACCATAGAAGATGCAGCAACAGCATGGGGCGGTGGCGGTGGTGGTGCTGGTGGATATAGTGGAAATGGTGGAAATGGTGGTCAGGGAGTTACTAGTGGGGGTTTTTATATTAGTAATAGTGCTACTGCGGGTTCTGGCGGTGGCGGTGGCGGTGGTGGAAAAGATGAACGTTCAACAGAAGGTTACGTCATTAATTCTGGTGGTGGTGTAGGTAAAGATGGAGAGGGTTCATCCGTAGAGAGTGGTTCAGCAGGATCTAATGATAGTGCTGGTGAAGGTGGTAGTGAAGGTGCTGACGGTGGTGATGGAAGTAGTCTTTCATCAAGTTACGGTGGATTGTATGGCGGTGGCGGTGGTGCAAGAAGTAATCATGATTCTGATGATGGTGGTGACGGTGGCGAAGGAGCAGTGATTATAATATGGGGTTGTGGTGTATCTTATCCAAAAGGTACTGCAACATAAATTTAAGTTGACAATTCATAATAAATCTATTATAATATTCTTATCTTCAATATCCTTGTAGTTTCGGGATTGAAGTTACTTCTCTGTGGTGGGAGAAGTGTGTTGGTGAAAAAACAGGGAGGATTTTTCCTCCCTTCTTTTTTTATAAATTACTATATCAATATTAATTAATAAAAATGAATTTTGCAGTTTATTCTAAAGATGGATGTCCATATTGTGATAAAGTAAAGGCAGTTTTAGAGTTGACAGGAAGTAAGTTTGTGGTATATAATTTAGGAGAACACTTTGATAAAAAAGAATTTTATCAGGAATTTGGAAATGGATCAACATTTCCACAGGTAACTTGTGATTCTAAAAAATTAGGAGGTTGTGTTGAAACAATTAAATTCCTCAGAGAAAATCAAATCATCAAAGTCTAATATAAATAAAATCGACATTCCATTTAATCGTGGTGTTGACCTTATGCTTTCTGGGGGTAAAGTAAGGAGTAAAAAACTATTACATATAATATTCAAAAAAATAATTTGTTTTTTTAATAAAGAGATAGATATTCATTTTGAATTTTCCTTATCACTAAGGAACAAAAAATAACTTTAAAGGAGGTAACAAATGACCATAGAAACAATATTAGTTTTAGTGTTACCAATATCATTTTTATTATTTTGTGCAGGAGCACTCGGTGGATGGATCGCCAGAGATTATATGATGAACTATCAGGAAATACCAAGACCTCATCCTGAAATGTTTGATGAAATGGGAAATTTAGTTCCAGATGAGGTTATAGCATTCAGATTTGAAAACAATTATGACACAGAAAACAGCGACGAAGACTACTAAAAAATCAAAAAGTTTTACGGTTAAATCTAATCTAGATTTACCATCTAATCCATTAGTATTTGAAGTTTTTGATTTGGTATCAAAACAAAGATCTAAAGCTAAAAAAGTGGAAGTTTTGAGAAAATATGATGATCAATCAATAAGAAGAATTCTTATATGGAATTTTGATACATCTATACAATCAATACTTCCCGAAGGGGAAGTTCCTTATGAAGGATATGATGAACAGAATACTTATAGTGGAACACTTTCCACAAAAATTTCTGAACAAGTTCGTGCCATGCATACTAAAGGAAATTTTTCATTAGGTGTTAGTGATGTTCAAGGTCATACTACCATTCGTAGAGAATCTAAACATTTTTATAGATTTGTTCAAGGTGGTGATAATACATTGAATTCTATCCGTCGTGAAACAATGTTCATTAATATTTTACAAGGTCTTCATCCTTTGGAAGCTGAAATTATTATTCTTACTAAAGATAAAAAATTATCTGATAAGTATAATATTACGAGAGAGAATGTTGAAGAAGCATATCCAAACATTATATGGAGTGATAAAAAATGAGTTTAGCAAGACCAATAGAAGAATCACTTAGAGCAGCTCAAGAACATCTAAGAGATGCTTTAGCATTTGCAGCACGTGGTGAGAAACCATACGTATCAAAACATATTGCTGATTTTTTAGCGGATATTGATAATCTTATTGATGCTCATGAGATAATAGAAAAAATAAATGAATTTAGTAAAAAAGAGGATGAAAAATGACAGTTACAAAAGAAACTAAAAGTAAACAAAAAAAATGTTTTTGGTCAAAAGAAGAGAAAGAAACATCAAAAGAAGTTTATGGAACTGAAATTCTAATTGAGAATGGTACACTCGACGAAGTAATGACCACTGATGCACCAACAGATGCGTCTGTCGTGACATATGAAATAGGTGGCACTGTTCATCGTGACCTAACAAGAGGTTCAAGAGCAAAATTGTTTGATATGTATTACGATAAGTTTAAAATGGGTTTGAAGATCATCGATTATGGTAAAGGTGGTATCAAACCAAACCTTTGGGGTTATCGATCACCCACATCACCCAAAAAGAAAAGAAAGTCTTAGGCCACCAAAATCAGCTTTTGATTCCAAAATATCCCGACAAAAAATCGGGGTATTTTTTTTAGCCACAGGATTTTGTATCAGAAAATACATAAGTGCTTGACTATATACTGTACATGTGTTATTATTAACACAATCGTTCATCCTGATACATTCAGGACGCAAGTAAGCCGACTCGGAACGGGTTCGTTCATCCTCATGTATAGCATTTTAATGAAATTAGTATTACTCGGTGCTCCACTTAATTGTGCAGATGCCAATGAGTTGCTATCTTT
>MDTB01073945.1_pt1 | contig 12691 bp, 11 predicted proteins | sample 811161 | NCBI WGS metagenome assembly MDTB01 (sample SAMN05326650, study PRJNA326480) | marine metagenome | isolation source: seawater | place: Mediterranean Sea | collected 2009 | reverse complement strand
TTTGAAAAGTATTTAATAATATTGCTACCAACTAGTCCTGAAGATCCTAACAGTAATATTTTCATAAAATTGTACTTTATAAAAATTACATATACTTTAAATGTTGATTTTTCATGCAAAAAATAAATTTTTCAAAAATAATTGCTATATCATTGGCAGTGTTGACATTTATATGTACGTTTTTTTTTTTTTTAAAACTCTTAATTATAATTTAGATTTAAGTGATGAGAGCTATTATCTTTACCTTAGCGTTTTTCCTAAAGATATATATGGAAGCTTATCTTCTTTTGCACATTTTCTAAATTTAATATTTTATGACCTTAATTATAATATTTTCGCGTACCGCATCTTTGGAGTATCTACTTTAATCCTAACTTCATTTCTATTATTTTTTACTTTAAGGATTTTATTCGAATTAGATAAAATAAATATAACATTTGAAGATAAACTCTCCATGTGTTGTTTTTTAATTTTTGGGAGTCTTTTTTATTATTCCTCGTGGTTATTAACACCCTCTTACAATTGGGCACTATTAATATTAATGAAAATTTTTTTAATAAGTAAAGTTTTTCAATATAAGACAATGAATGAAAATAATTATTTTAATAAATTAAGTTTTTTATTAGACTCATCTATAATTTCTTTTTTCATTTTAATAAAACCAACAACAGGATTTATAATATTGTTAATTAATTTTATTATGTCAATTTACCTTAAAAAAAAATTACATGTAATAATATTTAATAATTTATTAGTTACTTTATGTACATTGTTTTTTTTAATACTAATTATTAGTTTTTTTTATGAATCCCTGGAAATGTATTTTACTCAATTTTCTACTGCCATGAAAATTGAAAGCTCATTAACAGAAAAGAGAGGGGTTATTTCTTTGATTTTTTCACCTTTACAATCAATTTTTGATTCCATTCATATTTTGTCACAAAAATATTTACATGAAACAATATCAATTTTAATTGGTCTAATTTTATTAATTTTTTTTAAGAAATATTCACTTTATATAATTACAGGAATAATATTAATAAATATTAATTCTAGGTTGTGTCTAAATTTTTCTCTTATTTTAATTTTATTTTATTACTTATTGAGTTGTAGGAAATTATTTAATAAAACTACGTTTTATGTTTTTTTGTTAATATCCTTAATTTTTGCTTATAGTTTTGGTAGTGCAAATAATTTGTTTGTCCAATCAATGTTTGCCTCTTTTTTATATTTTGTAATAATTTATCTTTTGTTAGTATATTTAGATACATCTGTTAAGAGGTTTCAATCGATGTTAGTTATATTCGCATTATGCTTTCATGTAATTTTATCGCTAAAAAATGCTTTTCATACACCCTATGGCTATGAAACCAAAATTAAAGAATTTGTAAAAACTCAGGTTTCAATTAGGAATAATGAAAGTTTAAATATTTCTAAAGAACAATCTGATTTTATGAATTTTACGCGAAAAGCTTTTAAAAAAAATAACTGGAAACAAAATTTTTATCTAATAGATCTTTCAGGAAAACTGCCTGGACTTTTGTATCTTTTAAATGCAAACGCAGTTGGAAACCCCTGGTTTAATGGTTTTTATGTCGGCTCAGATAATTATACAAAAAATATTTTAAGTTTATATGATATCGAACTGATTAAAAGTTCCTGGCTAGTTACTACAGAAAGTGGAGCTAACAACATTTCAAAAGAGGTTATAGAGAGTAAATTAGGAGCGCTAGATCAAAACTACATTATTTTTGCAAAATATAAATATAAAAATGAGACTATTGGCTTTTGGAAACCTAAAAAATAATTCGCAGTTTTACGATAGGTATAACTAATTGATAGTTTATTTTATTTTATAAATTTTATAAATTGAATTGTTACTCAGCAACTCTAGGTCTAAATCTAGATTTGACCTGGTTATAACATATTTAATATTGAATTTTTCACTATGCTTTAACCACTCTTTCTTCTTTTTATTTTTAAAGCAAGTTTGATCTAGATAATTAAAATAATCATACTGCATTGCAAATTTTTTATCTTCATTTGAACAGAATAATTTTTTTATATCTTCTGAATAAGTATAAAAAGTCAATTGAGGGTTAAACATATAAATATTTTTATTTTCTAACAAGTATGAAGGATTGACAAAACCTATAACTCTTCCAGTTAAAAAAATATTACTTTTGATATCAACTATTTTTTTTGAGTCTTCAATCGCATTAGTTAGATTAAAATAGTTATCTAAATATTTATTATAAAAAAAAGGTAAAAACGATAATATTAATAAAATATTAATCATTTTATTATTTTTGTATTTTATTTTTTTTTTTGTAAAATTACTAAAGATAAAAGTTATAATTAACAAGTATATAATTAAATCGTAAAAAGAAATATATTTTCCATAAAATGGAATAAATTCTTCAAATGTGTAATTAAAGAAAAAAATATTAATTAAAAAATTATTTATGGAAAATAAAATTATACTTAAATAAAATATTTTAAGATTTTTTTCATTTAAAAGAATTTTTGAAATTATAAATACTAAAATCATAATGTTGTTTATATTTAAGGATCTATTAAAACTAAATCTCTCAAATAAATAACTTATTACTGGGTGTTGGAAATTAAAAAGTTGAATTAATACCAGTAAATATGAAATTATAATATTTATAAAAATTATTTTTATTAAGATATTTTCTTTAAAGTTATTTGATTTATATTTAATAAAAATTAAGACTATAAGTAAATCAAAACATATAAATCTAAAGAGATCAAATAAAAAAGAATTATCTTCAAAATTTAATTTAAAATTATGAGTTTCACTAAACAGTGAATTTGCAGAATTTTTTTTAGTAAAGAATTGATGCGTTGCAGACTCATTCTTTACAATATTATCTATTACTTCGTTATTTGTGAGAACAAAATTTTTTACATTATTTATTTCATAAAGAGTAAAAAAAAATAAAATTAAAATTGAAACTAAAAAAATAATAGTTTTATAGTTTATTAATGTTCTAATTTTTATAGTTTTAAATTGCAAAACTATTAGGGTTGCTATTATAGCTAAATTGATAATGCCCCATATTGGATTAACAAAGATACATAGAATAAATACAAAAATAGAACTTTTACGATGTCCAAGAATAAAAAGGGAAAGACTTAAAATTGTTAAATATAAACCGAATTGTCCAAAGTTAAAAAAACCAGATGGATAGTCTATTCCATACCATCTTGTATTAACGAAATTAAATGGTAAAAAAATTATCGGAGTAAGAAAGCAGTATAAGTTTGAATTTGAAAAAATTTTTGCAAGATAATAGATACTTAAAAAACTGGTTAGTGTAAGAAGAAAATTAAAAAAAAAATGAAGATAAAGCTGATCTATACCAATCTTTTTAAGCAAAATAGCAGAACCAACCAATATTGATTGGGCGTTAAAAACATAAGTTAAAAATACAGGATTAATTATATCATTGATATCGTATTCAAAATATTTTGCTACTGAAGCATTCTCTTGAAAAATAAAGTTAAAAAATAAGCAATATATGATACTAAATAAAAAAATTAACTTTAAATATTTATTATTTTGAAAAAAAAAAACTCATTTAATAAAAATCGATTTTTAACATTGCAAATATTTTAATAAGTATATAGAAAACTTTATTTTACAATATGGATGAAGCTAAAAAATCAAGAAAAATTTTATCAGTAGAACAAATTAAAAGTATTGCTGAAAACAGAGGCTTTATATTTAAAAAGTTTACTTTTGAAACCTCAGGCAAATATTCTGTTAAAGACTCAATGTTCAATCATAGGGATATTTCACATTATAATACGTTACATGCCAAAATGGCTAAAAATATGAAACACGAAGTAATTTATCAAGGTACGAGCACTACTACTTTTATGAGATATTACGAATTTATGTTTGTAAGTATACCAATGATAGCCCAACTAATTGACACAAAGGATAATCAAATTATTGAAGTTTTCTCATCTATGTTTTTTCAATTTATTAAAGTTAATACAGAGCATAAAATTGATGAAGACAATACAAGATCAGTTTTAGAGTTTTATGTTGGCTCTAAAAGTAAAATAGCACTAATGATTGCTTCACCATTTATCAAAAGAGTAGTTAAAGTATCTTTTGATGATTATTTAAATGAGGATGTACCTTATATGGAATTACGAGGAAAATTAAGAAAACAAGGTTATCAACTTACAAAAGACGTGGAGAAATTTACTCATTTTGATACTAGTAAGTTGCTTACGAAAAATATTAATCTTTCAAAAAAAATTAAATTACCAAATGAAATTACACTTAATGTACAGGAGTTTGAAGAAAATAAAATTTTAAAATTAGGAGAAGTGAGTGCATTTGGTTTTCAGATATTAAAAGAAAAAAATATTCTAAAAGTATATCCAAGATTATGTCCGCATGAAGCTGGTTGCCTTGATATTGACAATGAGTATGGAGGCGGTTTTAAGGTAAAGGATGTAATAGACAAGCAGCAAATTAAATGTACTGTTCACAATCGAAGGTTTAAGTCAATTGTTGATATAGATTTGTTGAAACCAGATCAAACATATGAGACTAACTTCTATAAATTTACACTAAGAAATCAAAAGCTTTTAATAAATTATAAAGAAATAAATGATATAAATATCGATCAGGATTGGACTTCATAGCTTTTATTATTTAATAAAAATGACTTATACATATAGAAAAGAAAGAATTAATAAAATTATTAAATATTGGAAAATGAAAAAAAACCATGATCTCATGGTTTCTTACAAACTAAAAAAAAATGATTATGATTTATTAAAAAGATCAATTAAGATGTTTGTTGCATCTGCTGTTGGAATTCATTTTCAGGAAAATGATAAAATTTTTTTAAAAAATCTTGATAGAGCGCGAAATAACCTTACCAATATTACTCCAAATGGAGGAGTTGTTCCAAAAAAAGAATTTCAATTAGAATATAATATGTTTTTGAGAGAATGGTGTAAAATTATGAAAAAATTAACAAAAAATAAACCATCTCTATTGTCAAGATTTAGATCAACTCCAAATATCAGAATAAAATTTGGGAAAGAAATTGAAGCGAATAAATCAAGAGTTTTAAATACCTCCTATCCACATTCAGATGCATGGGTGGAAGGTCCTTGGGGAATGAACTGTTTTGTTCCAATTTTAGGCGATGTTCGTAAAAATAATTTACTTTATTATAACCCTAAAAAATTTGAAGAAAATTTTTTGTCTACTGCCAAAACTTATAAAGAAATGCAATGGGTTTTAGAATATTATGAACCTATGCCAGAATTAGTTCCTCAATTAGGAAATATTTATATTTCAGATTATGCATTAGTTCATAAAACATTTAGGAAATTAAACAGTCAAACTAGAATCTCAATAGATACGACTGTTTTTGTAGGAAAACATTTACCTCATAAGGATAGATTGCATGAATATCAAAATAGAATACCAAATTATGGAATAGATGAATTTAGAAGCTCTAATAAATATGAAAATGATAAAATTGTAAATAAAAAGTCGACATTTACACACTATACAAAATCTTTAATTAAAACTGTTAAAATATAAATTGTCTAAAATAGATGTATTATTAATCACACCTCCATCAAGGCTAGAAGTATACCAAAAGCTTGCAGGAGAATATGCTGCAATAGAGCCGCCGGTTTGGTCGTCTTTAATTGCAAGGTTTTTGATCAAAAGAAATTATATTGTGAAAATTTTAGATGCTGAAGCAGAATTTTTAAATCACGAAGAAACCGCAAATCGTATTATTCAAGAAGACCCACGATTAGCTGTTTTTATGATATATGGACAACAGCCATCTGCTTCGACACAATGTATGCCAGGTGGGAGAAAAACGTGCAAATTTTTAAATGATAAAAGTAATAATGAGATTAAATCTTTAGTTATTGGAACTCATGCATCCGCATTACCAAAAAAAACTTTAATTGAAGAGCCTTATACTTACGTCTGTCAGGGAGAGGGCCCTAAAACAATTGAAAATTTACTTTCTTATTTTAAAAATCAAACATCTGATGGTTTGAAAAAAATTCCAGGACTCTGGTACATTAGCGATAATATAGTTTGTAATAATCCTATGGCACCAATGTTTGAAGATTTAGATAATGATCTTCCTGGACAAGAGTGGTCACTTTTAGACATGAGTCGTTACAAAGCGCATAATTGGCATACTTTTGATAACATGGAAAATCGACATAAGTACGCTTCCTTGCAAACTAGCCTTGGCTGTCCATTTAAATGTACATTTTGCTGTATTAACGCTCCTTTTCAGAGAAATAAAATAAGATGCTGGTCTCCAAAACATACAATTAGAGAGATCAAATATCTTGTAGAAAATTTTGGAATTACAAATATCAAAATTCCAGATGAAATGTTTGTATTAAATCCCAAACAAGTTGTAGGAATATGTGACGAAATTTTATCTGAAGATCTAGGTGATAAATTAAATTTTTGGGCTTACGCCAGGATAGATACATTGAATGATGATGATATGTTGAGAAAAATGCAAAAAAGTGGTTTTAAGTGGCTTGCACTTGGAATTGAGTCAAGCTCAAAGCATGTGCGGGACGGAGTAGTTAAAGGTAGATTTGATAATATTGAAATTGAAGGCATTGTAAAAAAAGTTAGAGATATGGGTTTTTATGTAGGGGCAAATTACATTTTTGGTTTACCAGATGACAATTTAACTTCGATGCAACAAACGCTTGACTTGGCAATTAGAATTAACAGCGAATGGGCAAATTTTTATTCAGCAATGGCGTACCCAGGATCCCAACTTTATACATTTGCAAAACAAAAAAAATGGCAGTTGCCTGATGACAACAATGGTCCTGGTTGGATTGGTTATTCTCAACACGCATTTGAAACATTACCATTACCAACTGAAAAGATTAAAGCATCAACTGTTTTAGATTTTAGAGATGAAGCATTTAATGTATATTTTAAAAATAGTGACTATTTATCTATGATAAAGAATAAATTTGGAGACAAAACAACAAAGCACATTAAACAGATGACAGAACATAAAATTGAGAGAAAACACCATAAGCAAGAAGTCAATTATTAATGAGAGCAATAATCATAAGTGGGGCTCTAGCGCAGGACCATGAATTTATTTATCCTTTCTACAGATTACTAGAGGAAGGTATAAACTTGGATGTTTGTTTAATTGGAGGTAAGCCAGTACAAGGCTATTTTGGAACTACGTTGCCTCCAAATAAAGATCATCCTGTTGTAGACATAAATCAAATTAGTCCAAATGATTATGAGATATTAATATTACCCGGTGGAGTAAAGGCAATGGAGAAAATTAGGCAAAACGAAAATTTAATTAAATTTATAAGTGATTTCCATGAATATGGTAAAGTAATTGCTTGTATTTGTAGTGGAGCTCAACTTTTAATATCTGCTGGAATTGTAAAAGGAAAAAAAATTGCCGGTTACTATAGTATGAAAGATGATATTATTAACGCTGGTGCAATCTATACCGATCTCCCAGCTGTTGTTGACGGAAAAATTATAACCACTGCTCATTATAAAGATATGGGACCTTGGATGAAAAAAGCTTTAGAGGTTTTAAAAAAAAATGCTTGAGGAAAGTTTTTATGATAAAAAAGTTGTTCAGAAACCCTGGGGTTACGAGTATGTTTGTTTTAGAAATAAAAAAAAACTAGCACTAACTTTTCTTAATATTAATTATAAAAAAAAAACATCACTTCACTGCCACCCAAAAAAAAAAACTGGTTTTATTTTATTAGAGGGTAAAGCAAAGATACAGCTTGGTTTATGGGAATCAACTTCAAAAATATACAAACCGCCATCTAAATTAATGATAAGAACTGGTTTATTTCACAGTATTAAAGCTCTGAACAAAGGCGGAGTAAAAGCTTTAGAATTTGAAACACCAGTGCTAAAAGACGACTTAGTTCGATACCAGGATAATTATGGCCGAAGATCAAGACCTTATGAGGGAAAAAAATTTATTAAATCTTTGTACAGAGGTGATCTTGTTTTCAAAAAACCAAGTTTAAAAAAAAAACAATTTTTTACTTTTGGAAATGTAATACTATCTCTTGAAATACACAAAAATTTTGAACAAATTTTAAAAAATAAAATGTCTACTATTTTTGGTGTTTTAGAAGGGCAGGTTGTTGATAAAAAAGGAAGAAGTATTTTATCGGAAGGTGATATTATAAAGCTTGGTACTTTTAAAAAATTATCAAAATTTTTTCGAATCAAAAAGAATTTAACTTTAATAGTTGTCAGGTAGTAATTTGAGAAAAGTTTATAAAAGTAATTTTGTAAATGTTTATAAAGAAAATTTTTGTTATAAACAAAAAAAATTTAAAGATTTTCATAAAGTTTTTTTAAATAATGCAGTGATGGCAATTATAACAAATCTTGACAATAAAATTCTTCTTACTCAGGAATACAGACGGGGTGTTAAAAGAGTTCTGTATGGGTTTCCGGGAGGTCATATGAATAAAAATGAAAATCCTATTCAAGCAATAAAACGAGAGGTTAAAGAAGAAACAGGCTTAATTTGTACAAAATGGAAAAAAATTTTTACATATGTGAAAGATACAACTTATTTTTGTGGTCGAGATTATTTATTTACTGCAAAATTAAACAATCAAAATAAAATTATTAAATCTAAAGAAATAGAAAGTCTATCATGGGTAACAACTAAAAAATTTGAACAAATTTTAAAAAACCCAAATAATTCTGCTGGTTTTTTAGCTTCTGGTCATTATTTTATGAGAAATAAAAGTTTTTTTATTTCATAATTTGTGTATAGAGAAGTTTAATTATGGAGTTCACTGTTAGTAAGGAAAGCAAGCTTTTAGCAAATGCTAATTTAATAAAGAAATATCATTCTAATTTAGTGTATGATTATACAGAATATCCTACAAAAGGAAATTGGTCTGAAAGTTTTGGGTCTAAAGATTATGAGAATGCTATAAAAGACTGGTATCCAAAAAATCAGGATAAACCGGTACTTTTCTACGTGCACACTCCTTTTTGCGAGCAACTTTGCTATTTCTGTCTTTGTAGCAAGGTTATTACTTCAAATTATGATCATGTAAAAAATTATTTATACAACGATTTAAGTAGAGAATTTGATTTATTGGAAAATTTGTTAACAAAAAATAATGTTAAGTTTAATTTTAAAGAAATATATTTAGGTGGAGGATCTCCTACTTATTACAAAGAAGAAGAGTTTAAATATTTAATCAAAAGACTAAAATCAATTATCGATTTTAGTAAAATTGGCGATTTTACGATTGAAGTTGACCCTAGGAGAGTAGATGAAGAAAGATTAATATTTTACCATGAGCAAGGCATAAATAGATTATCTTTTGGCATACAAGATTTTGATTTAAATGTTCAACAAGAGATAAATAGAGTCCAACCTCCCGAACTTTTACAAAAATTATTGACACCAAAAATAAGAAAACTTTTTCCTGTAATAAATTTTGATTTATTGATTGGTTTACCACGTCAAAGTCAAAAGAGTATAACAAACACCATTAAAGAAGTTTCATATTTAAAACCAACACAACTTCAAACAATGTATGTTCATTATAAGCCCCAGACAAGAAAGTATATGATTAAGATGGTTAGAAATGAACCAATGTTAGATTTTTTTGATAGAAAGGCTGTTTTTGAAAAGGCTAGTCAAGAGCTAATAAGCAGTGGATATACAAGAGCTGGTTTTGAAAGTTATGCCCTTCCAAGTGATCCTTTGTCAAAATCAATGGAGGATAAAAGGGCAGTCTATAATTCACTTGGAACACAAAAGGGAGAGGCAACTAACTTTATTGCGGTTGGAAGTTCAGCTCACGGAGTGTTAAATGATGATTATTATTTCCAAAATTATTATGAGCAAAATTTATATAGAGAAGCATTAGACAAAGGTGAGTTTCCAATTTATCGTGGTATGAAAATGTCAAAAGATGATGCAATAAGAAGAGAGATTATTAGGCATATAAGAACATTTTTTAATGTTGAGTTTGATTTCTTCGAAAATAAATATCAGATAAAATTCTCTGAATATTTTAAAAAAGAATTAGTAAATTTAAAATCTATGGAAAGAGATAAATTGTGCATTGTTAATAGCTCTAATATTGTATTAACGCAAATTGGAGAACATTTCTCACCTCAAATAGCTAATTGTTTTGATATTTATAATGACCAAAAATATTATCTGAATGCATCTTAAGTTTTTCTCAAGCAGATATTTTGAAAAATTAAAATGATATATCATTTATTTAAATGCTTATAACGAAATATCAAAAAAACTTTTTTTACAAAAACGGTTATATAGAACTTAAAAATATATTAGATTTAAGATTATTAAGAAAAATTAAAAAAAAATATAAAAAAATATTTAATGCTGAGTATGAAACTGGAATTGTGCCTGATAAAATTAAATGGGTCAAAGGTAGAGACCCAAATAATATTCCAAGATCATTATGCAATGTATGGAAATCAGATCCAGATATAAAAAAACTGGTAACTTCTAAAATACTTGGAAGATATGCTGCAGAATTATCAGGATGGAAAAAAACTAAATTAAATCAAGATAGTTTAATTTGGGTTGTTCCTGAAGCTGGAGTAGTAAGTTTTCATCAAGATAATCCTTATCAAGATTGGCATACGCCAGGTGGAGTAATAACTGCATGGATACCATTGACCAAAACAGACAGAAAAAGTGCTACTCTAGAATATTTAATTGGTTCTCATAAAAATAAATCATCAAAAAGGCTGGGTAATTTTTATTCAAAAAAAGATTATCAAAAAATAGATACTAGATTATTGAAAAATCAAAAAAAATACAAAAGACATTACGTTGAAATAGGTGAGGGGTCATTGGTCTTTCATCACGGTAATATGTGGCATGGATCGGGTTTTAATAAAACTTCAAATGAAAGAATTTCTATCAGCGTTCATTATATGGATGGTAGATCAAAATTTAGCAAAAAGATTAAAAGTCCATATTTTAATCATTATAAATTAAATAATAAATTAATTATGGATGAAAGTTTTTTTCCAACAATATATTCAAAAAAATAGTGAAAAAAAAAATTTCTATTATTTTTTCTTTTTATAATGAAGAAAAAAATATTAAAAACTCAGTAGTTCAGATAATACGAGAATTAAAAAAATTTAAAAAACTCGATTATGAATTAATTTATGTAAATGACTGTTCAACTGATAATTCGTTAAAAAAAATATTAAGCGAAAGAAAAAAAAATAAAAAAATTAAAATAATAAATTTATCAAGACGTTTTGGACACATGCCAGGTATTATGGCTGGTTTAAAAAATTGTACAGGCGATGCTGCAATTTATCTTGATATTGATTTACAGGATCCACCAAAAGTTATGAGCAAGATGATTAGTTTTTGGATTAGAGACAATTATGATGTCGTTTTTTCTACTCGCAGAAATCGGAAAGACTCAGTTTTTATGAAAACTTTAAGTAAAGTTGGATATTATATTCTAGAAAAAACAACTTATATAAATGTGTCTAAAGATTCAGGTGATTTTAGATTAATTTCGAGAAGGGTGATTAATGAATATATTAAATTTAACGAGATAAATCCTTTTTTTAGGTTTATTACAGATTTTATAGGTTTTAAAAAAAAACAAATATTTTATGATCGTGATAAACGAAGTCACGGTAAATCGAATTTTAATTTATACCAAATATTTTATCAATTTTTTGAAATTTCTATGATGCCCTTTTCAAATTTCCCTTTGAGATTTGCTTTAATATTTGGCTTTTTTGCATTCTTTGTATGTTTAATTATTTTACTCAGAACTTTGTATTTACATTTTAGTGGAGTCACTGATATTAGTACCACATCAATATTTGTAGCTATATTGATTTTTGGTAGCATTCAGTCTTTGATAGTTGGCTTATTATCAATTTATATTGGTTCCATTTACATGGAAACAAAAAAAAGGCCTATTTATATAATTGATAGAAAATTTGGATTTAAATAAACTTTTAAATTGTTTTTAGTTTTTTAATTATTTCGTCGCATTTAGGTGTACCGTTTTCGTATTTTTTCGCAACACCAGGTGAAAATTCTTTTAAGCCTAAAATGTTAGTATGGCATTTATAATTACTATTTAGAATTTGAGCTATTGTAGATGCAACTCCACAAAATTCATATGAATTGTCAACAATTAATATTTTTTTTGATTTTTCTAAACATTTTATTTGTGATTTAGATAATATAAAAGGCTTGATCCAAACTAAATTTATAAAATTTACATTTATATTTTTTTGTTTTAATTTTGAAATTGCTTTAGCCACCTCTAATCTAGCTGAAGAAATAGCAATAATAGTTATTTGATTGTTTTCATCTAAAATGTCTTCTATTTCATAATCAATTTTATAACTTGACCTATGTTCACTTACTAAAAATGGATCATCAGAGCTTAAGTATTTTTTCCATACAAGCTTATATTCACCTGGTGTCATTGGACAAGCAACTATTATTCCTGGCATATGCGCAAATATTGAATGATAAGTATTTGCGTGCAATGGACCTTGGCCGCTATCACTTTCCGAAGCAATGGCTCTTACATAAACTGGACATGAATATCCAAATATTTCCTT
>MDTB01021375.1_pt1 | contig 12691 bp, 19 predicted proteins | sample 811161 | NCBI WGS metagenome assembly MDTB01 (sample SAMN05326650, study PRJNA326480) | marine metagenome | isolation source: seawater | place: Mediterranean Sea | collected 2009 | reverse complement strand
CTCTTTTTATTCTTTTTCTCTCATTTGGGCGGTCCCTACCAACCGTCAGGCGACACTCTGACAAACCGCATGGAGACTGTTTTTATGGCAAAGGCTACTGCTAAATTTGATGTTTACCAGCATGTTACTGATAGCATTGTTGCTCATTTGGAGGCTGGAACGCCGCCATGGCGCAAGCCGTGGACCGGTAGCGAGGCGGGCACCGCATTTCCCAAGCGATCAACCGGCGAATATTACCAAGGCATAAACGTTATTCTGCTCTGGCTGACAGCCATGGAGCGGGAATTTAAATCTGCTCATTGGTTCACCTATAAGCAGGCTGCGGAACAGGGCGGACAGGTGCGCAAGGGTGAAAAATCAACGCAGGTTATCTATTTCAACACGGTGGAGCGTGAGAACGCGGACGGCGAGACCAAGGCCATCCCATTTGCCAAGGTTTACCGGGTTTTCAATGCCGACCAGATTGACGGCCTGCCTGATAGCTTTTATCGCAAGGCAGAACCGCAGAAGGATCTCGGCACCCAAGCTGACCCGACCCTTGACCGGTTGTTTGGCGCCATGGGCATCAAGACAATCACCCATGACAAGCCGCAGGCATTCTATCGCCTCAATGATGATGCCGTTTATATGCCGCCCATTGGCACTTTTTTTGAAGCTGGCTTGTATTATACGACCCTCGCCCATGAATATGTCCATGCAACCGGTGCAAAACACCGCGTTGGCCGGTTCGAGGATCAGAAACGCGACCGCAAAAGCTATGCTTTTGAGGAGCTGGTGGCCGAGATTGGCGCGTGCATGTTGTTATGTCGGCTTGGTATAGCGCCCGACTTTGCCGATTCTACTTCATATATCGATAACTGGCTGAAGGCGTTGCAGGATGACAAGCGGCTCATTTTCAAAGCCGCCAGCGCATCCAGTAAGGCTATGGATTGGCTTTGCGGTCAGTTGGAAGCGTCAGGCATGGAAATCGCGGCCTGATACATCGCGCGGCGGCCATCCAGGCCGCCGCGTTGTTGTCCGTAAAATTGCCGCGCGCTCGCGTGCTTTGCACGCTCGCTTTTATGATCCCATATGATACCGCTAGCATTTGGTAACGTTACCGTATGATAGCTTTTGTTAATGCTCTTAAATGATCCCTTATGCTAGTGTTAGCTTACGTGCACATTTGTTACAGTCTGTTACCATCTGCTAACGCTAGCAAATGATATGGTATGATACCGTTATCATATGGTTCATTATGGGATCGTGCTTATTCGCTACCGTACGATGCCATTTGGTAGCGGTATCTTTTGATACCATATGGGGAAGACTGATATGATTATTACAGCTGCCACGCCAAAAGGCGGTACCGGCAAAACAACGACGATGGGCTTGCTCGCTTCGGCCCTGCTTCATGCCGGCAACCGTGTTTGTTTGATTGATAGCGATCCTAACCACCTTATTTCTGACTGGGTTGCGGGTTTTCCGCCCGAGTACTCTGACCGCATCGAGGCGGTGAAAGTTAGCAAATACGATCCGCCTGAAGCTTTGGGCACACTCGCGCGTGAGAAAGCAGAAGGTTATGAGCATGTTCTGATCGACCTGGAGGGGATCGGGGATGCGCGCATGAATTATGCCATGATCAATTCCGATTTTGTGCTGGTGCCCATGCAGCCATCGGCAGCTGATGAAGCGGCGGCTGCTAAGGTGGTGTCGTCCATTATGGAACAGAACCGGGTGTTGCGCGTTCCGATCCGGTTTGCCTTCCTGCTGAACCGTGTTTCGGGGGCGCTTGTTACCCGTGAGCTGACCGAGATCCGCGCTCGGTTGGAAGCGGGTGGGGTGCCGTTGTTGGTTAATGCACTTACTGACCGTGAAGCTTTTCGCCGTATGTTTCGGCTCGACCTTCCATTGTGGGATGATGGCCTGAATCAGCTCAGCGGTATTGATAAGGCCCGAGCTAACGTTGCTGCTGTTATCAGTGATCTGAACCAGATGCTTGCTAAGGAGGTTGAAGATGCCTAAGCCACCAGATTACTCAAAGGATGCGCCGCTGGATCTATCAAATTTTGGCTCTGCCTCTTCTTCCAGATCGCTCGATCGGCCTGAAGCTAAGGTTCCTGCTGATCACGATGACGCTTTTCCGTCGCGGGTTGCTTTGCGCCAGGATCAAGCGGTGGTTCGCAAGAAAAGGCTCAATTTTCCAAAACAGATCGGCTTTCGTATTACCGAGCGTGACTTTGCTTTTATCCAGAGCGTGCTCGATGATACGGCTATGAAAAATGGTCAGTTGATGGAACGTCTGATTGCTGGCTATCTGGCCAGTGATTTGGCTTCCGATGATGAGCGGGAACGCTATCGCTTGCTTTCGCAATAGCCTTTCGCTCAAAAAGAAAATCCCCGGCTTCTCTCAAACCGGGGATCTTCAATCCAACCTTGCAGCAATAGCATGGAGTGATCTTGCTGCAATCCTTAGATGGTCCGCTATCCGGTCGCTTTGATCAACGTTTTTGTTGTTCTTTCGACCGGTTTTTTTATTCAGATCCGCCACGCCTGATCATCGAGCAAAAGACCGTGAGGGGTTGCAGCTCATGCTTTGAATAATCAATGGCGCAAGGGCGCTGGCAACAACAGTTCATCATTCATCTGTTGTTGCCAGCGGGGAGGGGAGACGACCTTGTTCCGCCTCTGAGGTTTTCGCACCCAGCCGGTCTAATGCATCTTTCGCTCACTCTGCCACATTCCCCAGGGCCGCAAAGGCCGCTCGGCTACGCCTCGCGCCGGCTACGCCGGACTGCGTACCTTTGCTAGAACCCTGATGAATGTGGCGCCGGTCACTCGGATGCGACGACTCGGCTGTACGGTTACAAAAACAAACAACAACCGTGCTCCATAAGGTATTTGGCAAATAAAACCGCAATGCGCTTTTATATTACCTAGAGGGATGCTCTGATCTAACTGCTGGTTACTATGAAAAGGGATTATGTGCGGCAGCAAGATATGTAAAAACAAATAAAAAGATAATAAAAGCAGTGATTTAAGCTTTGTAAAATTTGAGTATTGTGTTAGTATTCAGGTATAGAGAATTGTAACAAAGGGCTACACAATGACTGTTACAAACACGAAATCCAATGAAGGGAAGGCCGAAGGTCAGCAATACCCAAAAGAAGTGACCAATAATGTCGGCTTTTTTAATGCGGATGATTATAGCGGTGTTTATTGTGGCGTGATTACGCCTATACACGCGCCGTTTCATCTGGTGGCAATACCTGAAAGCGAACAAGCCAAGGGCAAAAACCCGCCACATTACCGCATCATGCGATACAGCGAGCATGAGGGCGATCAGTTTCAATTCGGGTTCGCCTGGGGGCCTAGCAGTCATACCGGCTCATGGCGTCTGAAATTCGCCCATGTCGCAGACCAGAATTATGTCGTGAACGCCAATACCGCGCCGCATCTGGATAACCCCGGATTGCATGACATTCTGGTGAATGGCTCAGGCGTTCGCAAAAAGGGCCGATAGGCTCACACACACAATCTGACAGTTACAACGGTATCCGGGAGTAATGGATATGGCCGACAGGAGACTTACGAGCAAAATCAGGGGCTATCTGGCGATTGCCGCCGCCTGTGATGCGCCGCTTGCGTTCAATCAAGTGCAGGCTTTGGCTCAAGCCGGGCTGATAGACCGGCAAAGCTTAGCCCTCACTGAAAGAGGCGTGAAGGCCGCTGAACAGAACCGTATTCAGCTTAGTGAAGGGTGCGTTGCCCGTATCCGATTAAATCACTTGCTTGATCTGGTTGTAGAGCCGTTGCCTGAGATTTTCGAGGCGGCATATCGGGCCGGGTTTGAGCGTGCTCAACATCGATTGGAATTCGATAAGGCCGCTTGCGACCGCGCTTATCGCGAGCAGGGCATTCAAGACCTGCTCGACACCATTAAATCGGGGAGGAACCCATGAGCACTATTTGGGTATTTGATGATCCAGACTGTTTTCATAATCAATTCTGCCTACCGGATCTTAACGGTGCGGTTTGGGTCGATGTGATTTCCCAGCTTGGTAAAGCTGATTGGCTGAAAATGATCAATGAACATACGGCCTTCATTGGCGCTCAACTGGAGGCGTTGTTTTGTGTGGACTCGGACGGGAGCAATCACCGCGCTCAACTGGTGCTAGTTTTTCCAAAAGGGCCGTCACTTGCTGAAATCTCCCGAACCTTGTCAGAAGTGACCGATGGCAAATTTCTTCTGGTTGGGTATGTGCGCGCGGAAGACTTGGATCGGCTCGATAGCGATTTGGCTTATTTACCATTCTGAGCTTGGCGGAGTGTAGCCCTCCGCTTTGGCGCAGGGCCGGTGCCGGAAAACGAGAAGACGCGCCACGGCATCGGCCCGCAGCCTGATTATCACAGACAAGGAATTGAACCAATGAGCGCCCAAAACAAAAGCGGTTACATGCTGTTTCTTTCTGAACCGCCACTATTCAGCAACTTGCGCATGATCCCGGCCATAACACCGCTTGCGGTTCAGTTTCGGCCAGCAACAGCAGAAGAATGGTTTCAGGTTTATCAGTGCTACGACACGATGGAGGCTGCCGGTATAGCCGTTTCGGAAGATCTTGCAGAGCAGCGCCAGGCCGTTGCCGATGGCAACCTGACCGAAGTTTCAGAACCTGATGTTGTCCGGTTGGTCACCATCACGGCTGATGGTGAAATCCATGTTCATGACGGTGATGAATGGGTCGTGCTGGTGCCGTTCGATGTTTTCAAGGAAAAGGGCTTGCCGGTGCCAATGCCTCTGATGGGGCAGGGTGATGAATAAGGATCGGCGCAAAGCTATAGCCGGGATTATTGACCGGCTGGCGACCTATGAGAAAGCGTTTGAAGGCCGTGCGGGCCAGCTCGATGTGCTCGGCGAGGATGAGCAGGAATATGCTGATTACATGCCGGAAAATCTCCATGGCGGGGAAAAGCATTCAATGGCGGAAGAAGCCGCCACTGAACTTTCAGACGTAGCAACCGAACTGCAAGAGCTGTTCGAGACTGAAATAGCGCCGCTGATTGATCGGCTGCAAGCTGCAAAGGAGTAATGATCATGGGTACTGCTGTTATGAACCTGCTGGTGCAGATGCAATCAGCACTGGCTGATTATCGCGATAACTGGGTTGCGCCGTGCGTTGAGTTTGATGGTGGCGATCCAGACCAGCTGGCCAGCATCGAGGCGCTGATTGCCAAAATCGACAAGGCGGTCACCACGCCCAAGCCGTATCTGTTCATCCATCTGGATGGCGGTATCGTCCAGAGCCTCACAGTCAGGAATGGCCATTCCGATGATTTTTCCGGGGTAGAGGTTCTGGACAGCGACGTGAACGACTATTCGCTTTCGAATGTGGTGATTGATTGCGATGGCACGCACTGCTTTTCGTACCATCCACCGGTGACAAGAAACGATCAATACGAAGACCCGACAAGCTACATTATTGGAGATTGATAGCCTTAAGGGCTAGAGTTGATTTGGCTCATTTGTTTTTGTGACGGAGAAGAAAAATGCGGAAATATAGAGAGATTTGGGAAGAACTCAGAAAGCCCGAAACACAAAAAAACGACGAACTTCGTCAATCATTGTCTGACGAACTTGAGATCGCTCGAAAAAGGGAATTCCCAAGCGTAGCTGATGAAGTGAACCGATATGTTGCTGCTGTGCAGCGTATGGAAACAGCCCATCTGGCTCAAGGCTCAATGAAGCAGAGGGCTGCCCGAATTAGGCAGGATGCGACACACCGCATTCTGGTCGATGGAACAGTAGGCTGGACGCCAGAAATTGAGAGTTTCGCTGATTGGCCAGCCAAACGAATAAAACCTCTGGACGCTGAATTAAGCGAAAAATGACTGTGGATTGATGCGGTGCGTGATGCTCCCGGTTAGCGCCGGGGGCATACCGGACCGCATGAGTGCTCCACCTTTGACGATACAGGGGGGTGAAAATGGTTGATATCACGAAAATGGACTTGCGCGCGAGGGTAGTGTGCCCGATGACCGGCAGGCCACAGGCGTGGACTGAAAAGATTCGGAGTTGGAGTTTCGACATAGCCAAGCAGGACGCCTATGAGGCTATGATTGGTTGCTCAAGTTCATTCCGAATTCAGATTTTTCAGTACGGAACAGGGTTGGTGATCGCCAGCGCTCCTAATGTCCGTGGGTCGCAATGGACCCTGCATGTTTCTCTCGATTAGTTGGTCAGGCGAAAAAGCAAGGAGATAGTACAATGTCAAAGCCGGTTGAAACACAGTTTACTCCCTTTAGAGATATTGAAGTAGGCACGTATGTTCGTCTGTATCTCAATGACAATCCTAAGGAGCGGCGATACCAAGAGGGTGTGGTGTTCTCTCCATGGCTTGGGTGCAAAGCCATCAAAGTTACCAAAACAAGTGCTGGATGGATTTTGCCTCAACCAGTGGGTGAAATTATTTATGCTTTTCCCCTCGACAAAGTGCAAATCATACACTGATAACGAAAATGGACTTGCGCGCGAGGGTAGTGTGCCCGATGACCGGCTGGACGCAAGGATCGGGCTTCAGTCGTGCTGGGCTTTGCCCCTGCTCAAAGCAGTTATGGCACACGCTGAAGCGGCCTAGCTCACTCTCTCATAAAGTGAACCTTCCCGAGCGGCATTAAAACCTGCCGGTGCGGCACTCTATCCGTACACCAGTCTTACGCATCTTTCGCTCACTCTGCCACATTCCCCAGGGCCGCAAAGGCCGCTCGGCTACGCCTCGCGCCGGCTACGCCGGACTGCGTACCTTTGCTTTCCCCTGTTGAATGTGGCGCCGATCACTCGGATGCGACGACTCGGCTGTACGGATAGAGATAACCGGAGGTAAGTATGTTTTATCGACTTGAAGTATATTTCATGTTTTTCATTGAGAAAAACACTCAATATTAGTGGAATGCTCTGATCTAACTGCTGGATATGAGTAGAAAGGGGCTTTTTACATATCTTGCGGCGTCTTTTTATTAAAAAAACGGCATTATTTACTTGCAAGCTTATTGGTTCTGGTGTAGTATTTAATAAGTAAATGACCGGGGAAAAGGCCATTTAACAAGCAAGGGGATAGTACAATGTCAAAGCCAGCTAATTTTATATACCTGATTGAAGGTATTCATGCGTCTGAATTTCCGCACAAAGACTTGCGGGATGGTGATCGGCTTACACCTAAAGCATGTGGTGTCATGGTTGATGATGATGGATCAGAGTATTACAGCCCTGAATGCCTGTTGAGTTGTGTTGAACAGCGCAGCTTTGATGATGTGTTTGCGCTGGTGTCACTCTATTCACGGGGGCGGCCCTTCTCATTGCAGATGGAGCAGCGGATCGAAGTAAACGGTTGTGACTTCTGGTCTATTGTTTCGTCACGCAAGGGCAAAGGTCACAATGCCCAAACCGTAGCAGCATGAGGGCGAGACCATGTTGCATGATACCAAGCAATATCCTTACCAGTGTGTTGTTGTTCTGTCTGACAAACGCCCTATTGAGACAGATGCAATAGAACATGCTGACCCGGTTATTACCGTGACGGGCCATAGTGATCATTACTCATATCTGGTGCTGATGAAGACATTGCCGCAATACTATGAGTTATTGCAGATGATTGATCCGATAAAAGCGCACGTTACTGCGATGATTGTTCAAGAGCGCTTACTGAACCAAATCAATGGACAGGTTCACTTGTCGCCGGTTGCCGGATACCAGTCACTTAATCCAGCTGGGGTTTCCGTAACTGTCGAGGACATGACCGCAGAAGTGGATGGCAAGGGCACGTGTGAAACTGCTGGTTGTAACAACGCTGCCGAAGAAGAAGGAGAGCTTTGCCATGGGTGTGAAGCGGACCTGAGCCACCGCAACTTCTGGGGTTCCGGTATCCCTATGGGCCACCACAAGCCAAGCTGAAACAGAATGTCAGGCAGAGCCTCCCCCCGCTTAACCTCTGTCTGACCCGCTGGTCGCTCACCCCAAAAACCCACATAGAGCGACCAGCGGCCCCTTTTTTCATCACAGGAGATTTAGGCGATGTGTTCTTCTGCCAAGTATTACGCATGTCCACACTGCTACAACACTGACCTGATCCTTACGGCGAAGGTCAATGCCTTGCAAAGCCAAACAAAAGGCATGGTTGCGCATGGCCTCATGGAGCTGGACATGGACAAAATGGCATGGTGTGGCGTTTGTGGCTATGTGGCTCAGATTGAGCTGCACCAAACTGATCACTGGTGTCTGATGCAAACGGCTTATGAAAACCTTGCCGGCATCACCCTGGACAATGCCAAGCGCAGCATGTTCGCACCGCCCATCTCAACCGAGAAGGCTCTTGTTACCCTGAAATATACCGGCCTTGTCGGAGAGGTAAATGGGGATGCGTTGTACTGCGATCTATCGTATCGCAATGGCATGACCGGCAAGCAGCATGTCGTGAAGCAGTTTGTGGCGCTCATCGAGCCTGAGTATAGAATGGTGCCAGCGCTATCGCTGTTGACGTTCTGCCATGGCGAGCGAGCGGGCCGGGTTGCTGTGAGTAACCAGCCATGAGTGAGCAGCTATCAATATTCGACATTGATCGTCGGCCGAGAATTGAGAAAGCGTTTGAGCGTGATGCACCCGTTTTGCAGGGTGAGATCGACACTTTGCTGTGCCTGCCACACCCGACGATGGCATGGGATCGAGCTAAGATCGAATTGCATCCAGATGCCGATGGGCATTGGATGTGGGCAACAGGTTATCAATGCGATGGTGGCGGTTCTAGTTATCGAATTGGCGGCAAATGGGGCAAGTTTGCCCATAGCCGCGAAGATGCGTTGTACTATGCTGTCACTGAGTTGCGTGCGTCGATAAAGCGGCGAGCTGAGGTTGGTCATGAGGGCAAGATCATTCTCGACTGGCTCGATAGCTTGGGTGCCTGATAGATGCCTCTCGATAGTTATCAGCAATCTGCAGGTGATCTATTTGGCGCCAGCTATGACCGGGACGAGATCCCCAAAGAGATCGAGGATCTGAAACAGCGCGGCGCGCTGTTTGTCATAAACCATTCTGGTGGCAAAGACAGTCAGGCCATGGCTGGTTATCTGCGCTGGCTTGGTATCCCTGATGACCAGCTGGTCGTGGTACATGCCGACCTTGGCGAGATTGAATGGCCGGGCAATGTTGAGCATATCCGGGCCACAGTGCCAGCGAGCATTGATCAGTATGTGGTCAGCGCCAAGAAAAGCTTTTGGGATATGGTCAACCTGCGTCAGATGTTTCCAGATGTCCGGTACCGGCAATGCACCAGTGACCTCAAGCGTGGGCCGATAGAGAAGGCCGTGCGGCGCTATCTGAAGCAGAACCCACGGTTCAATGGCATGGTCGTGAATTGTATGGGTTTGCGTGGGCAGGAAAGCCCGGCCCGAGCGAAGCGGTGTGTATTCCAGAAGAATTTGAGAAATTCAAAGGCCGGAAGATGCTGGTATGACTGGTTGCCGATACACGGCTGGAGCTTGGAAGAGGTATGGGATTTTATCGACCTGATAGAGCAAAAGCCTCACCCGATCTATGCCGAAGGCATGAGCCGGTTGAGCTGTTCATTTTGCATTATGGCATCGATGCATGACCTGATTACCGCGGCTCGATTGAGGCCCGATCTATACCGGCTTTATGTCCTGAAAGAGCGTGAGCTGAACCACACGTTGTCTATGTCTGGTCGCACGCTTGAAGAGCTGACTGGCATCTATATCGACTAAGAAACAATTCCCATTATTGTCCGTCTATAGATTGAAGGCCCAAGCCTATGATGCGGGCCAGATGCGGTGTCATGCAATCGCATCATGCAACCAGTGATTGCGCTATCTGATCTACGGAGCGTGAAGGAGGCGCTGGTGCAAACCATGATTCATGGTTGCCCCTTAGCAATTGATTGCTGATCTTGCATCAAGAGCGGGGCTTTTGAAATCGCACACCGGCCAGACTAGAAAATCGCATCGCGGCTACGCCACTCAGATATTTTCTAGTCTGGCCTTATCGCATGACAGCCCCGCGTCGTCGCAGCCTAAAGGCCGCTCCTTTGGCAGAGCGGTCATGCTCATCTGCAATTGCAAAAGCCCCGCTCTCGCTGCTGGTCGATCGCATCAACAGCACGGAGGCAATCATGAATCAGGCAATCGCAATAGCAACTCAACCATTCAGCAACACCAGCTACAACAAGCTCAAGAAACTACAACGTGAGCTGAAAGAAACATCTGAAACTATCGCCAGAGCGCAAAGCGCTCTTAGAGCCAAAAAGGCACTATCGGAAGCGGCGATGCACCAGCTGAATGACATGCTGATTCCGACAGCCTAAGTACGGCTCAGTAGATCAAAAGACCTCGGTAAATCCGGGGTCTTTTTTTTGTCAAACAAGTTGACGAAAAACAACCGTATTAAGGGACGGGTTCAGGGCAGGGGTGCGGCTCTAGTCCGGAGTGCTCGCACCAGACCACAAAGAAAGAAGCAGCGGCCTTTGATAGCAGCTCAACGTTGCCCGCCAGGACTTGATTAAAGGCTTGATCCACATTGAACGTAGATGCTCAGCGCCCGCCCCAATGAGGGACATTATACCTAACGTTCTGGTGATGTATAGCTGCGCTAAAGCCCAACAGCTCATTAACCGAAGTGGCATCATCCAGCACCCGATCACCAGATACATAGACAGTTTTATCGTTCACTCATGTGAAACAAATGTTCACTATCAACCTTGATATAGATGCATCAAAGATTGAGCAAAACCACTGCCGATAAAAGCTCATATAAATTTAGATGCCAGAGCAACTTTATTAAATCCATATAGCAAATATCAACAGCACCAAACTCATAAGCCATAGCCAAAACATGCATTCATAGGATGCCTATAGCAGCTGGAATATAAGACCAGAAAGCCAGTTCAAAACTGAATCAATTTACCAATCGATAATCTGATAGATGCTCAAACAGGCATAAGAGCAATCATCTAACTATCGATGCGAAAACCATCATACAGACAATGTTCAACTTGTAAAGTATAATGAGACATGCATAATGTCATGAGGATTGAAGGCGAGGTATGTTTTGTTATGAACAAAACGCTCGGTCCTTCGGACGATCTTCAAACGGGGTTTTCGATCATGGCCGCCGATACCAAGGCATCAGACAGTCAATACCAGCCAGCCAAGGACGCTAAAGCGTCTTCGGTTGGTCATGGTTCTGCTGTTGCCAAGGGCGGCCAATCTGGTGCCGACAGCGCTGCCAAAAATGGCAAGCGGCGGAACCAGAAGATGCTCAGCGTTGTCGTCACGCTGGACGAAGCAGCGCGCATCGAGCGGCTTGCCCGCGAGCGCGGCAAAAGCGTATCGGCCTATCTCAAAGAACGCGGGCTTGGGGTGCGTCAGCGCAAGGAGACGCCACTTGAGAAGCTTCAGGATTGTTGCGTACATTTAAGCAATGTCAGTGTCAGTCTCTATAATATTGGCGCGCTGCTACGGGAGCGGGGGGAGGGTAATGACGCGTTGAATGACAGCCTGGGTGAGGTTAAGGCTTTGCTAGATCAGCTGGCCCGACTGGCGTGGGGCTTGGAGGGCAAAGATGATTCCTAATGCTCTCAATCGAAAGTCGATCAAGGCCGTCGCGCATTACATTCTTTATGACAAAGGGGTATTCAAAACGCAGGAACGCGTGGGTTGGACCTATACTATGAATATCGGTACCGATGACCCTGATCTTGCGTGGCGGATGATGGCCAGAACCGTCAAGACGCAGGACTATATTAAGGCGTCAAATGGGGTGCGTGCCGGTGGCCGGAAGCTGGAATATCCAGCATACCACCTTATGCTTATGTGGCATCCGTCAGAAGCGCCAACAAAGGCAGAAATGATCTCTGCAGCTAAGGCCGCAATCAAGCAACTCGGTATGAGTGACCATCAGGTTTTAATGGTCGAGCATACGGATGAACCACAGGCCCACGTTCATATCCTTATCAATACAATTCATCCGGTAACAGGTGTTAAGGCGAGCCTGTCATATGACAGGCTTAAATTGCAGGATTGGGCAATAGATCATGAGTATGAACATGGCATCGTTTGCTGGGCGCGGATCGAGAAAATTGCCGCGCAAAGTGAGGGTGGCAAGCTCAAGCCTTCTGAGTTGAAGGACAATGCCAACCCGATTGCACGTGAGGCGCGGGCGGCAGAGCAGGCTCGTGCCGCTGCAAAGCGGATCAAGGACCCGCACTATCTGCTACGGGTTTTGACCCAAGAGAAGGCGAGCTTCACGCCGTTCGAGGCGAAACGCCTGATCGAGCGATACAACCATGCGTTGCCGGCCAATCAGCAATATGAGCGGGCGCAAGTTGATAAAGCGGTTCTCGAATTGGTCTCTTCTCGCTTCAGTTTACAGCTAGGAGATGGTTCCTATTCTCCGAATGAGCTTGTCGCGATCGAGGCCAAATATATCGAGCGGGCGGTAGAGCTGAACCGGGACCGTGACGGCTTCCGTGTGTCGTCTGAAACGGCAGACAACATCATCAAGAAGGCGCGCCTGTCAGAGCATCAGGCGGATGCGTTCAAGGACATTCTTAGTGGTGGCCGCTTTGTGATGCTTGAGGGCATTGCCGGCGCTGGCAAGAGCCGGTTGCTGTCAGGTGTGCGGGAGGCATTCGATCAGGAGGGTTATGAG
>MDTB01059051.1_pt1 | contig 12693 bp, 12 predicted proteins | sample 811161 | NCBI WGS metagenome assembly MDTB01 (sample SAMN05326650, study PRJNA326480) | marine metagenome | isolation source: seawater | place: Mediterranean Sea | collected 2009 | reverse complement strand
GCGGTATATCCATCAGCAGTCACCGCGACATGATCGTCCTTTTGTGGCTATTAATTGTGCAGCTATTCCCGATACCATGCTCGAAGCGACCTTATTTGGGCATGAAAAAGGCGCGTTTACGGGTGCGCATCAGGCAGCGCCAGGAAAATTTGAGCAAGCCAATGGCGGGACCTTATTACTCGATGAAGTCTCTGAATTGGATCTTTCCCTGCAGGCCAAGTTGCTACGCGTATTGCAAGAGCGCGAGGTCGAACGCGTCGGTGGACGAAAATCAATCAATCTAGATGTGCGCATTATTGCCACCACCAATCGGCAGTTACAAGAATACGTGAGCGACGGCAAGTTTCGAGAAGATCTGTTTTATCGACTCAGCGTTTTTCCGCTCGGTTGGCCGCCGCTTCGTGAACGCCGCGATGATATATTGCCGCTAGCGGAGTCGATCTTACGACAGCATGCAAAAAAAATGGGACGCAGCGCTGTCCAGTTGTCGGCAACCGCCCAGCAGGCCCTTCAGGCTCATGTCTGGCCCGGCAATGTGCGCGAATTAGACAATGCTATCCAGCGAGCATTAATTATGCAAAATGGCAACACACTTTATCCGAATGATTTTTTGCTGGGCTCACAATCTGTTTCAGCGTCTTTGCAAGAGAAAAATCAAACAACCGATCAAGCGCTACCCTCAACTAATCGTTCAACGGCTAATGTCACAGTGGCTGAACGCGACCAAGCAACCCACTCATCTATGGATCAATCCTCAGACTTGTTCAATAATGTGAAGCAGCATGAATTTCGACTCATTGCCGAAGCCTTACAGGCCACCCAAGGGTCGAAGAAATTAGCCGCTGAAAAATTGGGCATGAGCCCTCGCACCTTGCGATATAAAATGGCGAAAATGCGCGATTCTGGTTTTCAACTGTAAACAGCCACCTTCCTCGATTACTTTCCGAGCTATAACAGTGCAGTTTTGATAATAAAAGTCACTTTTGTGTTCATTGTTTTTTATGCCGAGCTTATATTTGTTTGAAAAGCGCACAAAGTGAACCATTTGTGATCACGGTTTGTAAATAGTTTACTCAAATGGCTCAAAACAGCCTTATATATGTAAATTTTAACGTGATTTTAACTGGTCGATACCGAAGAGTTTACCTAATCTAAGCACCAGAACGATTCATTTCGATTCTTTAAACACTTAATTAATTAATTAAAACTAGATTTACAAACGGGGCAACAACTATGAAAACTCTTGTTAAAGCAATCGCAATCGCATCATTAGCTTCTACTGCTGCAGTAGCGCAGGCAGAAGTATCGGCTACATTGGGTGTTAACTCTTCTTACATGTTTCGTGGTTTTGAAATGGCTGACGGGAACACAACTTATGCTAGCGTAGGTTTTGATTTAGCTGGTTTAGCCGTAGGCGTAACTGTAACTGATAGTGACGGTTCTTCAGGGATTAATGCTAACACTGAAACTGATATAGCGATTGGCTATTCTATGAATGTGATGGGTACTGATGTTCGTTTATCTTATACTGACTATGAGTATAACTTTGGTCAAGCGGGCAACAATTTTGGTGGTGATGATGATGGTACAGGCCAAACTGAATTCTCTGTAGGCATCACTGCATCTGGTGTATCTATTGACTTCATTGATGGCGAAGATGATATGTCTGGTTCAGATGTTGATTTTGATGTCCTGACTCTTGGTTATTCGGTTGGTAATGTTGACATTACTATTGGTAAAGTTGATGTTGATGGTAGTGGTGAATATAACTACTATGAAATCGGCACGGGTACAGAACTTTTTGGTCTTGATGCCTCAGTGACAGTTACAAATACTTTCAGCGAAGATGATTCTAGCATGGAAAGTGGCGCCACTTTAGTAGTTGGTGTGAGCAAATCACTTAACCTATAATTCTTAAACTTTTAGGTTTAGTAAAAAAAAGGCCTGCTTTTGCAGGCCTTTTTTGTAAATAAAAAATATAAAACGAGGAGAGCAAAATGAAAATTTTTCTAAAGCTTGTTACATTTTTTGCCTTGTTTACGACGAGTTTGGTTGCGTTAGCCGAAGTCTCGGGTCAGTTGGGAGCTAACACTTCTCACGTGCGCCGCGGTGTAGAACTTGGTAATGAGACCGCGTACTATGGTGCAATCCAGTTTGATTTGGCAGGCCTATCTTTTGGCGCGACTGTAGTCGATACTTCCGGAGATGGTGAGCAGGATTACATCTGCTGCAATATTCCCGTACTTCAAGGTCAACCAGGCGATCTAACTGAAACAACTTTTAATGTTGGCTATGACATTACCATAGGTCAATTAGACGTTGCTCTAGGTTACTTGCAGCGAGAAAATTCATGGTTATTTGATAATGCTCCACAAGGATTTGATGGCGATGTTGATACCTCTGAGTTCTCAGCTTCCATTAATCTTCAGGGTATAGCCTTAACTTATATTGATGGTGATGTGAAAGATAATCCCAGTAATTACGAAGAGATCTTGTTAGGTTACACGGTTGGTAATACACAGATTTCTTTAGGTGATGTCACTGTCCATACTGGATTAGGTGATGAATCTTCATGGAAGTACTATGAAATTTCTACCGGATCACAGGTATGGGGTTTGGATTTAAGTGCGACCTTAACGGGTATTATCTCTGCTGAAGAACCTTTACAAGACCAAAAACCAAGCTTAGTTATTGGTTTAAGTAAATCTTTAAGTCTATAATTTTAAAAAGTATTAGATGTAAAAAAGGCCTGCATAAGCAGGCCTTTTTTGTTCAATGCTTTAACCGCCGGCTAGTTTAACCTTATAACCTTTTTGTTCTAGCAGTGATTTGATTAATGTACGATGATCCCCTTGGATTTCTACGATGCCAGATTTAATTGCGCCGCCGCTCGAGCAGCGTTGTTTAAGGTATTTTGCCAAGCTCTTAAGCTCAGCACCACTGAGCGGTAAGCCGTCAATGAGCGTGACGCCTGCGCCTTTACGGCCTTTGGTTTCGCGATACAGTCGCACGATACCGTCACCTTGCAAGTTGCTCTGTGGTTTTGTACAGGGGCCTTGATGAGCGTTTTGATCACACTGCGGGCAGATGCGACCTTGGTCAGTACTGTAAACACGGCGAGAAGACATAGCCAGATCATATAATGAATGACGGAAGGTTTAAATGTGTCTTTTAAATGGCCTAAACGACTTTCACATCCGCCGCTTCAGGGCCCTTGTCACCATCGACCACTGCGTACTCAACATCGAGCCCCGGGCTAAGGCGCTTACTATTTTTTTGTAGCGAGCGAAAGTGCACAAAGATTTCATCCCCATTATCGCGAGTAATAAAGCCAAAGCCTTTACTGCCACTAAACCATTTAACGTTTCCCATCTCACGACCTGCAGCGGCTTTTTGGCTCCGCTTAGGAAGTGTCAAGCTTGCGAATGGATTTGACTGAAGGTGGGTTAAGATCATTGTCGTTAAGGCAGTTGCGCTAAAGACAAGAGCACTGATGGGGTCAAGGTTAAAACTTAAGATTTTGTCAGTTGCCCACGGGTAGTAGAAGCCAGAGGCGGGCAGAGCAATAACGAAGCAAAGTAAGAGGCGGTAAAATAGTGGCATGTGACAGTCTCTGTAAATTAAAAGATTATCGATACTTTGTATCGATATAACACGCATATAAATAGAGTAAGTGTATTTATTCGTCAATTTATGCAAAAAAACAGCAATGCAGCTTCAAAATGACGTAATATGCCAATATTACAGTATTTGTATTTTTTTTGTAATCTTATTACAGTATATATCACACAATTCTTTTCCCTCCGGTTGCTTGCCTGCTTAATTGATGCGTTAAAGGTTAGTCGTGCCTAAGACATGCGAAAGTTGATCGAATTTTACCACTTGGCAATTGGGTTGCACTAACTCGCCTTCCGTCATTAAAAAACGAAAGTAGATATTGCCCATCATGTGCCCTTCGGTATCTAACCAGTTGCTTATGCCAGGGTCATTATGCGCCACAACAAACGTAAAGCTGCCGTCGTCGTTCACGCGCATTTGATTGCGGTTGAGCGAACCGTTTCGATAGCGGTAATCGGTGTTTTGTTGGTAACGATTCCAATAGCAAACATTGCCATAGACGCAGTTAGGCCAGCGGCCAGTAACGATTAAGGCTTCATCAGCTTGTAATAAAACTAGCCCTGCACAATAGGTATTGTCAATCGCACCGGCACCACCGCCTTCGCTAGGGACAAATTTCTCGGGGGTGGGTAGCACATTCGGCTGCATGGAAAACCAAGAGGGTGGCTCAGCCTCACCTGGCATGGGTCGATCTAAGGTTTGTCCTGTAATAAAGACCTGAGCGGCCCGCAGCTTTTCTGACAAGGCTTGCGGCTTTATTGGTCGTGGGAAGCCGGGGTCATTAAGGCATTCGATATCAATCTCACAGCGCAACTCGGGAATCGCTAATGCGGTGGTGGTTTCTTCAAAGTAATGGCGAGCCACAATACAGCAAGGTTTGCCGGCCTCAGTATGCAGTTCACCTGCTTTGGGCTCGCGCTCAATAAAAATCTCAAAACTGCCATCATCATCGGTGCTAAATTCCGTATGGTTCAAGGCGCAAATCACCCCGTCATTCCAATCGCCTTCTTCTTTACCGGTGTAAACGGTAAAGCTGATATACACTTCTTTGCCCATTTTTCCGCGTATTACGTAGCGGTGACGGTTATCGAGCGGTGCGCAAAAGGTGGGGTTGTCGGGTCCTTCGCCACCCCATTTCAGTACACCGCTTTGCAGGGGTGCAAAGCGAGGCCGACTGGCGTCATTATCAACCCAGACATCAATACCGGCTTTGACGAGGTGTAACAGCATGTGCTGGCCTTCGGAAATATCGTCGGCTTCAGTGATAAAGCGTTGTTCACTCAGGTAATCTTTATCGACCTGTTTTAAAAAATCAAAAAATTGATTAAACGATTCTCGGGGGGCTTGATCAGACATTTTCTTTGACTCCATAGGCGTTCATATACTTTGAAAATTGCTCTTTAAGGGCGTCACGGCTAAGACCGAAGTCTTCGGGACTGTAGCGGTGTTTGCCATGCTTACCTTGCGGTTTATGATCGAGATAGTGCTGCATCGCTTGCTCAAGGTCGCAAGTAAATGGTCGGTTTAATTGTTGATAACTGTCGCCAATCGCCTTGACGGCATTGGCCATAAAATCACTGTAGTGCAAGTCGGCGATTTGCTGATCGGGAAGAGTGCCGTCTTGACGGTATTGGTAAATCATTTCTAAGCCGATTTGAAAGCCAAGCACCACATTTTGGGCCAATACGCTAGGATCTGGGTTGTTGGTCCGAATGTATCGCGTGGTGGCGACCGTGCTGATTGTCGAAGCGACGGTTTTCACTGGGTCGCGATGGGTGTGAATAATACTGGCGTCTGGGTATTCGGTAAATAAATGCGTTAACGTCATTAAATGCACTGGAGATTTTAACAACCAGCGATAGGCTTGACCGTTTTTAGTCGGTTGTTGCGATTGCAACAACTGTAAAAATAAACGGTGCATACTGTAGCCGGGTTGTGGATCAGTGCCTGCGCGCCAAAGCATAAAATCGTCGAGCTTGCCAGTAATGCCCATGCCGGAGGTGAACTCCAAGCCCATCATGGTTAAGCATTCCATTGGGATGTATGAGCTGTATTCATGGACGGTGGCAAACTCGGGCACGATGTCGGCCCAAATGTCTTGTTCACATTCGCCTAATTCGGCGCGCGATACTAAGGTGTCGGTAAGGTCAACAGGGTGCAGGGTCTCCCATGCCAGTGGCGCGCGCAGTTGAGGGTCTAGGGCCAGGAGTTCATGTAAAATGGTTGTTCCTGTTCGTGAATTACCAACAATAAATAGGGGTTTTTCTATGATGATTTCCCGTATGGAGGGGTTTTTTAGGTGGGCATCTACCACCATCAATCGCGTGCGTAAAAAACGAATAAATTCTTGCCGGGTCATTAGTCGGCCTAAAGTGTTCAGATCGCCTTGCCGCTCAAAACACTCGACCATCTTATAGTAAGCTTCTCGCCAACTGTCATCACCGGTTAAACTCTCACCAAAGTCAGCGAGCCCAGTGGTCCGTTGAGCGACATTGAGCATGTCATCGGGATCGAGCGAGACTAAATACTCGGCGCCACCAACGGTGTCAGCCATTAAGTTGATACGGCGGACTAAATTGGGGCGTTTATGTTCAATTGCCATTGTAATGACCTCATTCGCTAGCGATGACTACTAGCAATTAATATACGATAGCGGTTTTTTATCAGTAGCTTTGTTATGCTTAATCCATAATTAAAGCTAAGAGATATTGTACTGGCAGATGACTAAATTGCATCTAACCAGACGTTCATTTAAATAAACTTAATCGCGCAAAGCGATCAAGGTAAAATTATTTCGGCTTTCTGCCGAATTTGTTAATAGGAAACAGTAGATGAAAATTGATGGTCCATTTTATAGTCGAGTGGAAGACGCACCGCAGGAAGCGAAGCGCTTAGCTGAAATAGGTTATGACGGCGTTTATTCTTTTGAGGGCAGCTGGGATCCTTTCTACCCACTGTTGCTGGCCTCAGAGCACGCACCAGAGTTAGATATTGCAACTGGGGTGGCGATTGCTTTTCCACGTAACCCCTCCCATTTAGCTTACCAAGCCTGGGACTTACAGCGATTTTCTAAAGGTAAGTTTTTCTTAGGTATTGGCTCACAGATTAAACCGCACATTGAAAAACGATTTGGGGTTGAGTTTAGCCCGCCAGCAGCCCGCATGCGAGAATATATTCAAGCGGTTAAAGCTTTTTTTAATTGCTGGCAGAATGACGAGCCATTAGATTTTCGCGGCAAGTTTTATACTCATACCTTAATGACACCTATGTTTCACGCCGGAAAGAACCCTTACGGCATCCCACCTATTTTATTAGGGGCGCTGGGACCCAAAATGACCGAAGTAGCCGGCGAAGTAGCCGATGGTCTAATTGTTCACCCATTTAATACTATGCCGTTTCTTGAAGAAAAAGCCTTGCCTGCGGTCATGTCAGGCTTAGAAAAGGGGGGACGTTCGCGCGATGACTTTATTATGCAGGTTAATGCTATCGTGATTACAGGCGAGACCGATGAAGAATACGAAGCTGCTGAAGAAAGCGTGAAAAATTTATTAGGTTTTTACTCGTCGACTCCATCGTATAAGTTGCCTATGGACTCTGTGGGTTACGGCGATTTACAGCCAAAACTAAATGCCCTATCTAAAGAGGGAAAGTGGGATCAGTTAGCTACCTATATTGATGATGATTTTGTCGAAGCTTTTACGACGCGTGGCAAGCCAGAAGAAATTGCAGGAAAATTAAAAGCCAAATACGGCGAATATGCCGATCGCTTATCGATTTATGCACCCTACGCGGGTTCGGATGCAATGTGGAAAAAAATTGTAGCTGAGTTGAAAGCCTAGGGTGATTAAGGTGAGCGCTAAATTAAATCTCACTGATAGCCAACTGATTCAAAGCTCAAAGAAGATCGTGGTTGGTAAGTATCAGTAAATAAAATGAATAAGAACAATTGTAAGGGAAAAATCATGACTAAAACATTTAACTTAGCTGATCTTTTTGAAATGGTGGTTGATAACGTACCTGCCGATCGTGAGGCGCTTATTTGCGGTGATGAAAAAGTCACTTTTCAACAGCTTGAAGATAGAGCGAATCAGTTAGCGCATTATTTTCAATCACGCGGCGTCAAGGCGGGTGAACATATTGGCTTGTATATGTATAACTGCAACGAATACCTTGAGGCAATGTGGGCTTGCTTCAAAATACGTGCGGTTCCAGTTAATGTTAATTATCGCTATGTCAAAGATGAGCTATTGTACCTTTTCGATAATGCTGACATGGTTGCCGTCGTCCATGGCCGTGAATTTGTTCCTGCTATTGCAGAGGTGCGTGAAGCGGCACCCAAGGTTCACACTTATGTCGCTATTGATGACGATAGCCAAACCAATCTGGATGAAATCGGTTCAGTGGCTTATGGCGACGCTATTAACGGGCAATCAACGACACGCAACTTCGACCAGCGTTCTGAAGATGATTTATTTATACTTTACACCGGCGGTACGACCGGCATGCCTAAAGGCGTTATGTGGCCTCATGTCGCGTTATTTTATGCCGCCATGAACGGTGGCGGTCACTTCCATGCTGATGGGCCTTGTAAACAACCTGAAGATATCATTGTCAGAGCAAAAGAGAATTTTCAAATACGCAGTATGGCATTAGCGCCTTTAATGCATGGTGCTTGTTGGTGGTCGGCATGTATCAGTACCTTAGCCGGTCATACGGTGATTTTAAATCCCGGTCGGTCACTGAACGCCGAGCAGGTGTGGGGTATTGTCGATAAAGAGAAGGTTAATTCGATATCGTTTGTTGGCGATGCTATGGGTATTCCATTAATGGATGCATTAAATGAAAATGAAGGTCGATGGGATCTCAGTTCTATTTTTAGTGTCGGTTCAGGTGGAGCGGTATTTTCTGACTCTTTACAAGCCAAATACAAAGAGAAGTTTGATGGTGTGATAATTACCAATAGCTGGGGTTCTTCTGAAACGGGCCAGATGGGCCAAGACAGTGGCAGGGCTTCTGACGGTCTAGGTGCCGTTGAACAAAGTGATTTCATGAATGTTATCGCTGAGCGTGAGGATGGCAGTCATTTTTTCGTGACACCAGGCAGTGACACCATGGGTATCTTTTCACGCTCGGGTCATATTCCTTTAGGCTACTACGGTGATCCAGTCAAAACGGCTAAATCTTTTGTTGAGCTTGATGATCAGCGATGGATGCTGACTGGCGATATGGCGACGATTAGTGAAGACGGCTTGATCAGTGTTTATGGCCGAGGTTCAAACTGCATTAACAGTGGCGGCGAAAAAATATTTCCGGAAGAAGTTGAGCAAGCCATTAAATCACACCCAGCGGTGTTTGATACCTTAGTGGTTGCCACGCCCGATGAGCGATTTACTGAAAAAGTGACAGCTGTGGTGCAAATACGTGAGGGTTCAAGTTTGACTTTAGAGGAGTTGCAAGCTCATTGCCGCCATCATATTTCGGGTTATAAGGTTCCACGTCAATTGCATTTAACACCTGAGATTGCCCGAGCGCCAAGCGGTAAACCCAATTATCAATGGGCTTCTGAAATTGCCTTAAGTAAAGAATATTTAGTCTCATAAGCCTAAATGTCGAGAATAATTATCAGGAGTAGGCTTAACAATGAACCGATTTGAAAAAAAAGTCACATTAGTGACCGGAGCCGCGTCAGGTATGGGTAGGGCTGCGTGTAAACGCTTTGCATCAGAGGGCGCTAGCGTGTTTGCGGTGGATATCGATGCCGAAGGTCTAGCCACGATCACCGATGAGGTAAAAGCTGAAGGTGGTAAGATTGCCACCCAAATTTGCGATGTATCTCAAAAGAGCGATTGTGTCGCGGCCGTGGAGGCTGCTGTCGCAAGCTTTGGTCAACTCGATACGTTGGCTAATATTGCGGGTATCGTGCGCTTCAATCACACGACTGAGTTAAGCGAAGAAGAGTGGAATCTTGTTTTAGCCATTAACTTATCCGGACCGATGTTTTTATCTCAGGCAGCCATTCCTCATTTATTAGAAACCCATGGCAGTATTGTGAATGTCTGCTCAAATGCGGGCTTAATGGGACAGGCCTTTACTGCCGCGTATTGCGCCAGTAAAGGCGGCTTAGTGCAGTTGACCCGTTCGATGGCGATGGAGTTTATGAAGCAGCCGATTCGTATTAATGCGGTTTGCCCAGGCGGTACTGATACGGCGATGAATAAAACCATTCATTTTCCTGACGATATTGATTGGGAGCTGATCAACCGTTATAGTTCTGCTCGCGGTATGGCGCCTGCTGAAGATTTGGCCTCTGCGATTGCTTATATTGCTTCTGATGAAGCAAAAACAGTTCATGGATCAATTTTTTCGGTGGATAACGGCATTATGGCCGGTTAGTGAAGTCGCGGATTTTTAAAAGGCGCGGACCATGAGTCGGCGTTTTTTTTGCAGTTTATTTATGTGGTTTGGGGGTAAGTAGAGTATGGCTAGAACGGTTATTGAATATCCTCAGCAGTCACATTTTAGTACTGACTACACCGTTTTAATCTCTGACATCAATACCGCCAATCACTTAGGTGCTGATAAAATGTTTTCATTAATGATTGAAGTTCAAATGCGATTTTTTGCGTATTTAGGTTATGATAAAACCCCGCAACTTGAGGGCGTCAATTACTTAATGGGTGATACCGAATTTATATTTAAAGCTGAGAGTTTCTATGCCGATCAGTTGACCATAGAAGTTGCTGTCGGTGATTTTAGCAGCAAAGGTTTTGAACTGCTTTATTGGGTAAAAAATAACACACGAAAAATTACTGCGGCTTACATAAAAGCTGGGATGGTCTTTTTTGACCCAGAGACAGCTAGGCCGGTGAATGTCCCAACTTCTTTTAAAAAGCGTTTTACTGATATGTAGTGGCTGAAGTAGCCACTTTATATTCAAAAAAGCCCATATTTGATGTTTTCAAATCAGCAAAAGTCGATTCTTAGCCTCCTTTTTTTTGCAATTTCAGCTATGCTTATCTAATAAAATTGTGGGCAATAAGCCTGAAATGAAGTTAACCCTTTCAAATAGCTAATTGGTTTTAAATGGCTTATGAGTGAACGTGAATTTATCATGCAGATGCAGCCATGGTTCGGTGATGAAGAAAAGCAATCACTGAATGAATACATGGAAAGTGGCGGGTTCATCACTGAATTCAAACAAACGCAAGTCTTTGAGCAATTGCTTTGCGAATACACTGGCGCTGAACATTGTGTCGTGGTCAATAATGGCACTATTAGTTTATCACTGGCAGCGTTGGCAAGCGGGTTAGTCGCTGGCGATGAAGTTATTGTGCCGAACTACACCATGATTGCAACGGCAAATGCCCTTAAAATGTTTGGTATAGAGCCAGTGTTTGTTGATGTTGAGCCAGAGACACTTTGCTTAGATATTGATGAGGTGTGTCAAGCTATAACAGCCAAGACTAAGGCGGTCATGCTGATGTCTGCTAACGGTCGCTACCCTGCAGTTGGCATTGAAGCATTTGAAACATTAGCGATGCAGCGAGATTTAATATTACTTGAGGATGCGGCTCAATCACTGGGTTCTTTTTATCCCGATGGGCGTCATATTGGTCTGGCTGGATTGGCAGGGAGTTTTTCTTTTTCAGCGTCTAAAATTATATCGACGGGCCAGGGCGGCTGTGTTGTGACTAATGACGCAACTTTCGCTGATAAGGTTCGCAAGTTAAAAGATTTCGGCCGAGTCAGTGGCGGAAATGATTACCACGAAACACTTGGTTTGAATTTTAAGTTTACCGATTTGCAAGCCTGTGTTGGCATTGCTCAAATGGCTAAGTTAGCGTATCGAGTGACCCGAAAGAAAGTTATTTATCAGAGTTATAAAGATTCCTTAGCTGGAATTGATGCCGTGAAATTTTTTGCCCAAGATTTAGATCATACTACACCGTGGTTTATTGATGTTTTGGTTGAGCAAAGAGATGATCTGATAGCTTATCTTGAACGGCATCAGGTTGGTTCGCGAGTTATGTACCCGCCAATTAATAAGCAACCGGCTTATAACTTACCGGGCGAACATGAGGTGTCGAATTTAATTGGCGTTAAGGGTCTATGGCTGCCATCTGCTGCACAGTTAACCGATACTACCATCGATTACATATGCGATGTTATTAGGCGTTTTTACGATTAGTTGATTGAGGCTAGGTTGTGAGTGGACTCTGTTATTGTCGCAGTGGAAAACCTTTCAGATTTGGCTGTATGAATTTAGCTTTAAACCTTCTGGCCACCTCTACTTCTATTAAGTGTCAGCTGTTGAAAAAGGAATAAAATACGCTATTGTTACTTGGATGGCAGTGCAGGGAAGTGATAGGGTAGGATATTCTTCTTATTTGAATTTATCGTCAATCAGAGACCAGAGATCAGATATCATGATGAGATTTTTTATAGGATCAATAACCGTAATTTTGTTGGCTGCTTGTGTAACACAGGATCAGCGTGTGGTGATTGCAGAACAAAATCAGCATCCTGCAATAGCACTATTTTTAAAGTATGAAATAGCTGTTGCCAAAGCTGACAGTTTTAACGATTTGATTGATGATTTTTTCAACCCTGCCTCCCATGCAACAATTTTACGCAGTCAGGGTTGGTACCGTTTAGCTTACAGTGCTTCGTTTGAGGGTCTGAGAAATGGACGTTGTGAGTCGATAGAGTTGCTAAAGCAGGATCCTAATTTTGCGCTGTTGAGCTGTAAAGGGCCTTATAAGTTTAAATCGGCTCTGGGCTTGGCCACTGATGAGACTATGCAGATACGAGTCAATATGAAGCAAGTCAATGACCAGTGGTATTTCTTGAAGAGTTCTCTAACGCATACCATGGCAGGTGGACGTTACCCTGATAGAAATTTAGGCATAAAATTTAAATAAAAAAAGAGCGGCATAGCCGCTCTTTTTTTCTCCCTATAATACTTAATCCCAGCTTAGTGCACCGCCCGTCTGGTATTCAATGACCCGCGTTTCAAAGAAGTTTTTCTCTTTGCGTAAATCCATAATTTCAGACATCCAAGGGAAGGGGTTGGTC
>MDTB01210881.1_pt1 | contig 12694 bp, 15 predicted proteins | sample 811161 | NCBI WGS metagenome assembly MDTB01 (sample SAMN05326650, study PRJNA326480) | marine metagenome | isolation source: seawater | place: Mediterranean Sea | collected 2009 | reverse complement strand
GTACTTTTTTTTCTGGTGACCATTCTTCTATAGAACTTAATAAAGTAGACAGAGATTCGTAAATTTTTTTTGCCTTTGAAGCTTTTGATAATCCAAACATGTTTTTATTATATTATTCGCCCATTATATTAACAATTACTTTTCGACTGTAACCGCGATTTCTATGTTCATATAAATACAAACCTTGCCATGTCCCAAGCTCTAACTTCGAATTAATTATTGGTATAGAAAGACTTGTGTTTGTCAAAAGGCTTCTTATATGTGCTGGCATATCATCAGGTCCTTCAGAGTTATGCTCGTATAGATTTTCATCTTCAGTTACCAGCCTTTTAAAAAATGATTCTATATCTCTTAAAACAGATGGGTCTGCGTTTTCTTGTATTATTAATGAAGCGGAGGTATGTTGTATAAATAAAGAACACAATCCATTTTGGACTTTTGAGTTTTCCACTTGTTGAGAAATTTCAATAGTAATATCAATTAAGCATTTTGGTTTAGTATTGATGTTGAGATTTAAATTAATAGTCTTCATAATTTATTTAAAGTATTATATAAATAATATTTTTGCAAATTCGTTTAACATAGTTATATTTTATAAAGACATATGATCGTTAAAGAACAATATGATTACCAAATTGGTACTGATACATTTCAGGGATTCATTTGTTATGATAATGAAATTGAAAAACCCCTTTCTGGAATTTTAGTATCTCATCAATATTCAGGATGCTCTAAGTTAGAAGAAAGAAAATGTGAGTTTTTAGCAAAAGCTGGATATTTTGCATTTGCTGTCGATCTTTATGGAAAAGGGATAAGAGGAAAAACACCAGAAGAGTCTTTAGATTTAATGAATGAACTATCGAAAGATAGAACTGTAATATCAAAAAGATTAAATCATTGCTTAACTTTATTAAAAGATCAAAAGCTCGTTGACAGCAATAAAGTCGCAGCAATTGGATACTGTTTTGGCGGGAGATGTGTTCTTGATTTAGCTAGATCTGGTGCAGAATTAAATTTAGTTGTTTCTTTTCATGGAATATATGACAGGCCAAATATAGGTAACCCTAAAAATATAAAAACTCCAGTACTAATATTGCATGGTGACGAAGATCCTTATGCAACAGAAAATGATCTTAAAAATCTCCTAACTGAATTAAAAGAAAAAAATACAAAATGGTTTGTGCATATCTTTGGTGGTGTTGCGCATGCTTTTACTAATCCAGATGCCAATGACGAATCAAATGGTCTTAAATATGATAGGGATGCAATGCATATGTCTTGGAAAATAATGAAAAATTATTTTAATAGATTCTTACACAAAAAATTATAAATAAATACTTATATCATTCCTTCAGAAATAATAAATTTCTCTATTTCTTTCACACCAACAGCTTTTTTTAAATTTGAAAACACAAAAGGCTTGCCTCCTCTCATTCTTTTTGTATCTCCTTCCATTACATCAAGAGATGCCCCCACATATGGAGCTAAATCTATTTTATTAATAATTAATAAATCTGATCGAGTAATACCTGGGCCACCTTTTCTAGGAATTTTTTCTCCTTCTGCTACATCAATTACATATAAAGTAATATCTGCTAACTCTGGACTAAATGTTGCAGATAGATTGTCACCTCCACTCTCTACAAAAATTATATCTAGTTTTTCAAACCTACTACTTAAATCCTCAATTGCAGATAAATTCATTGACGCATCCTCCCTTATCGCTGTATGAGGACATCCGCCTGTCTCAACTCCAATAATTCTTTTTGCATCAAGAGCATTACTATTTGTTAAAAATTTTGCATCTTCCTGTGTATAGATATCATTGGTAACAACTCCAATTTCATATTTATCACGCATTGATTTACACAGCACATCTAATAGTGCTGTTTTACCAGAGCCAACTGGGCCACCAACACCTACTCTCAATGGTTGTTTATTATTCATAAGGTCTCCTTTTTATGATCTATATATCCTAGTGTATTGTGTTTCATGTAAACAACTTGCAATTATAAATGCAGGTTGTGAAATTCCAATTTCATCATCAGTTATAGTTTCCACCTCTTTTATCGTAGAAGGAATTAGCTTAATAATTTGATTAAGTAGTTTTTGCCCATCAGTTTGTCCAAGCGGAATAATTTTTACCGTTGCTGACACTTGGTTTTCCAACCAAGACCAAGAATAACCAAGCAATAATTTCTTGAGTGGTATATCCCAAATATTACTTAACAAAGCATACCCAAAAAGATGGTTAGTTTTTACAACTTCAGACCACTCTTTTGACTTACCCTCTTCAAGACTATCAATTAATTTTGCCAAAGATCTCCCACGATTTTTTTCTTCCTCTCTTAATTCCATAGTCTCTCTACAAGCAAGGAGAATATTACTCCAATATAAAACACTTTTATAATTTTTAGTTTCAATTGATTTATATAATCTTGTTAGAATTGGGAGGTCTGTAAATTTAAGATTTACCAATAGTTGACTCTCCAGCCATTCTTTTGCAGAAGAATAATCATTTATCCAATTACTCTCTATTGCTTTTTCAATTCCTTGAGAATAAGTAAAGCCACCAATTGGAAGTGTTGGACTCATAAGATTCATTAATCTTAATAAACTTAAATTACTTGTGCTCATGATGGTTTTTTCCCTCCTTGTGAGTATGGTATGCTCCATTTTCAGGTTGAAAAGGTAAAAACTCAATAACAACATCAAACCCTAAACTTTTGATCATGTCATCTAGAACGTGATCATGCTTGTAATGTAAACTACCTTTGTTTATCTGCAGTTCTACATGGCGATTACCAAGATGATAACTAGCCTTCAATAGTTGCAAATAATCCTTCGAATATATTGAAGATAGTTTTTCTGAGGCCGCGATTACTTTTATCACATAACCGTCTTTATCTGCCATTAAATCACTATTTTTTAAAACTGTACCGCGCTGCATAAAAATTCCTATACTTTCACCACCATCTGTAACGACTTTGATTCTACATTTTACTCTTTGATGTAAATCCAAAGTAACGGAATCATTAATTTTATTTGAAGATTTTATTTTTTTTAAAAATTCACGCATGATTTTTAAAATAAAAAATATCTTTGAGCTAGAGCAACTTCAGTAGCAGGATCGCAAGTAAGTAATTCTCCGTCTGCTTTAACTTCATAGGTTTGCGGATCAACTTCAATATTTGGCTGATAACTATTATGTATCATTGATGCTTTATCAACTGATCTACATGATTTAACTACACCTATCATAGAATTTAATTTTAAATGCTCCATAATATTTTTATCATAACTTTCTTGCGAAATAAAAGTCATTCTAGTTTTGTATCTAGCACCACCGATAGCGCCAAACATTTTTCTGTAGTGAACTGGCTGTGGAGTAGGTATAGAAGCATTAGGATCTCCCATTGGAGCAGCTACTATTAAACCACCTTTAATAATGACGCCTGCTTTAGCGCCAAAAAACTTGGGCTTCCATAAAACTAGATCTGCCAATTTTCCAATCTCTATAGAACCAACTTCGTGGGAGATGCCATGAGCTATTGCTGGATTAATTGTATATTTAGATATATATCTTTTTACACGCTCGTTATCATTATTCTTACTATCTCCTTTAATAGCGCCACGCTGAATTTTCATTTTATTTGCAGTTTGCCATGTTCTTGTTATCACTTCACCAACTCTTCCCATTGCTTGTGAGTCTGATGCGATCATAGAAAATGCACCAAGGTCATGCAGAATATCCTCCGCTGCAATTGTTTCTCTCCTAATTCTTGATTCTGCAAATGCTACGTCTTCTGCAATTGATGGGTCAAGATGGTGACACACCATCAACATATCTAGGTGTTCATCGACAGTATTTACTGTATAAGGTCTTGTTGGATTTGTTGATGAAGGTAAAACATTATTTAACCCACAGGCTTTAATTATATCTGGAGCATGCCCACCTCCTGCACCCTCAGTATGATAAGTATGAATGGTTCTTCCTTTTAATGCCGCAATAGTGTCTTCAACAAATCCTGACTCATTCAATGTATCGGTATGAATTGCAACTTGTACATCATAATTCTCTGCAACTGAAAGGCAGCAGTCTATAGCTGCGGGAGTTGTGCCCCAATCCTCATGCAACTTTAATCCCATTGCTCCCGCAGAGATTTGTTCATTTAACGGCTCTGGTAATGATGCATTTCCTTTCCCCATAAAACCAAGATTCATAGGCAAATCTTCCGCAGCTTCTAACATTCTGTGAATATTCCATGGCCCTGGTGTGCATGTTGTTGCATTTGTGCCTGCGGAAGGTCCAGTACCACCACCTAACATTGTTGTAATACCTGACATTAAGGCATCATCAATCTGTTGAGGACAAATGAAGTGAATATGCGCATCAATACCACCAGCTGTAACTATCTGACCCTCGGCAGCTACTACTTCTGTCCCAGCTCCAATTGCAATATTTACATTAGGCTGTACATCAGGATTTCCGGCTTTTCCAATCCCGGAGATTCTTCCATCTTTAATTCCAATATCAGCTTTAGTAATTCCCCAATGGTCAATTATTAAAGCATTTGTAATAACTAAATCTACAACGGCATCACTACAAAGCTGGCTTTGGCCCATGCCATCACGAATAACTTTGCCGCCCCCAAATTTAACTTCTTCGCCATATGTTGTTAAATCTTTCTCAACTTGAACAAATAATTCTGTATCACCTAATCTAACTTTATCTCCAACAGTTGGTCCATACATTTCTGAGTAAGCTTTTTTATCAATAGTTCTCATTAGGCAGGCCCCATAACTTTTGCATTAAAACCATAAATTTCATTCTTTCCATCATATTTTACTAACTCAACTTCTCTTTCTTGTCCTGGCTCAAATCTAACTGCTGTTCCTGATGGTATATTTAACCTAAATCCTTTTGTCTTGTCTCTCTCAAAAGATAGAGCGCTATTTGTTTCAAAAAAGTGATAATGCGAACCAACTTGTATTGGTCTATCGCCATGATTTGAAACAACTATTCTAATTCTTTCTCGATCAATATTAATTTCTATTTCTCTAGAGAGATCAACTAGAATTTCTCCTGGTATTATTAAATCTTTTAAACTTGCTCCATCATAAGTAGATTTAGTTTGTTGGATTGGATTATGTACAGTGACTAATTTTGTTCCATCAGGAAAAGTAGCTTCAACCTGAATATCAGCTATCATTTCTGAAACTCCATCCATAACATCATCAATAGTCAAAAGTTGTCTACCATATTCCATCATTTCCGAGACTGTTTTACCATCTCTTGCACCTTCAAGTATTTCTGCTGAAATATATGCGATTGCTTCTGGATAATTTAATTTTACACCACGGTCTTTTCTTTTCTTTGCCAAAAGGGCGGCTGTAAAAATCATTAATTTATCTTTTTCTCTTGGGGTTAAATCCATCTTTAAATCCTAATTTTTAAAAGTAAGTATTTTTTAATTTTTTATGTTGACCAAATTCTAGGGGGAGAAGCATTTCTTCCAACAACTAAATGTCTCGTTTTAGCCCAAATATTTCTAAAAATTTCTTGTATAAGGTTAGTCTTATAGCTTAAAAACCTTATAATAATAAGATAATCCATTTGTGTAACTCCGGCAACATATAAATCATTTTCTGGAATTAAATCTCTAATTTTTTTTATAGTAACCTCATCGTTTACACTCAATATAAATGTTCCTACAACTGGATAGCCTCGAAGCCCAGCAATATTATTTAAATTTGATTCATCAACTTTAAATTTATCTATTATTATAGGCTTATCATCTCTCCAGACTTCAAAATTGAGGTTTATTTTTCCTGTAGTAAATTTCTCTTTAATTGCTGGTCTACCAAGGCATTGTATTTCCCAAGCAGCAATTTTAGCATTTCCATATAAAGAAAATTTTGTTGAGATATTGCTAAATGCTCCAGGGAATATTATTGTCTCCATAGGCAGCCATTCCATGATCGCTTCATTATGAACAATAATATTTTGATATAAATTTGATAGTCTGTTTAGCGAAGTACGATATATTTTTGTAGCACCTGGCATAGTGACCAGTGCTTTTGAAAACTCTTCAGAATTACTTTTAACTGATAGGCTATCACCGCCAACTATACCTCCAGGTGGGTGCAATAAATATAAGTGACAAATTTCTCCTTCAGGATAAAATGGCCTTTGAACTGTTAACGGACCAACATGATTTCTTTTTGAAAGAAAAGTTTTTTCTTTGCCTTTTGAGAAATTCAAGTTCAATTCAGCAATCCAACCTGGTTTTTCGGATATATTTTGCAAAGTATTTATTTGTTAATTTTTTTTAAGTTATTATAAAAATAAAACCCGAATATCAAGCATGAAAATATAGTCGCTATAAATATTATTTCATAAAGATTTATATTTGTATGATTATGTATTAATCCATCTCTCATTGATATGTGCGCGCTACTTGATACGTTAAAAATTAGTAATAACTTAAAAATAATTATTTTTTTTATTAAGTTCATATAAACCTCACTTTTATTTACACTGTTAAATACTTTTTTATTATACTTTCATCTAAATTTTCTATTTTCCCAGAAAGTACATTTGATCCTCTGTCTAAGATTACAAATTTGTCAGCTACTCTTCTTGCAATTGGTAATTTTTTCTCTACAAGAATCACAGTCATACCGTGATTTGTATTTAGTTTTTTTATAATATCACAGATTTCTATAATTATATTTGGCTGAATACCTTCTGTAGGCTCATCTAAAATTAAAAGTTTTGGATCAATAACAAGTGCCCTTCCAAAAGCTAATTGTTGCTGCTGACCGCCAGATAAATCTCCTCCTTTTCTGTTGAGCATTGTTTCTAGAACAGGAAATAATTCAAATATAAATTTTGGTATTTTTTTTGTTTTAGTTTTTTTTGCTGCTAAACCAATTTTTAAATTTTCTTCAACAGTTAATAGTGGGAAAATTCTCCTTCCCTGCGGAACATATCCAATTCCAATAGGTGCTCTATTTTCTGCACTTTGACTCAGTAAATCATTTCCTTCAAAGTAAATTCTTCCACTTTCAATAGGGATAAGACCCATGATACTTTCAACCAAAGTAGTTTTGCCAACTCCATTTCTACCCATTATTGCTAGGCAATCGCCACTAGAAACTTCTATATCTAAGTCCCATAATGTATGACTTTCTCCATAAAACTGATTTAATTTTTCAATGCTAATCATTTTCTTCGCCTAGATACACCTCAACAACCTTCGAATTATTTTGAACATCATCCATTGTACCTTCTGCCAAAACTTTTCCTTGATGAAGAACAATTACTGGGCAGTTTAGTGATCTAACAAAATCCATATCATGCTCGACAACTATTACGGTATGATTTTTTTTCAACGATTGAAGAAGTGCAATTGTTTTTTCCATTTCTTGATGAGTCATTCCTGCAGCTGGCTCGTCTATTAGTAGCACTTGTGCATTTTGAATAATCAACATTCCAATCTCAAGCCATTGTTTTTGTCCATGAGACAATAACCCTGCTAATTTATCCTGTTCAGAAATAAGTCCAATTTTATCTAAAACAATTTCTATTGAATCTATTTGGTCTTTAGTTAATTTCGCAAATAATGTTGCTACAACATTTTTGTCTACATCCATTGCAAGTTCTAAATTTTCAAAAATTGTTAAATTTTCAAAAACTGTCGGTTTTTGAAATTTTCTTCCAATACCGGATCTCGCTATTTCATCTTCAGTATGCGAAAGTAAATTGAAATTTTGTCCAAACCATGCTGTACCACTATCTGGTTTCGTTTTACCGGTTACAATATCCATCATTGTAGTTTTACCAGCTCCATTTGGACCAATGATACATTGAAGTTCGTTTTTTCTAGCATAAAGATTTAAGGAATCAATTGCTTTAAATCCGTCAAAACTTACAGAAATATCTTCTAAATACAAAATTATATCTTTATCTATATTAATATCTCTTGAAGGAACCGGTTTATTAAATAAATTATTAAATTTATTTACCATACGCACCGCCATATTTTTTAATTAACCCCACAATACCTTTAGGTAAAAAAATTGTTACTAAAATAAACATACCGCCTAATACAAATAACCAAATTTCAGGAAATGCACTTGTTAAAAAAGTTTTAGAATAGTTAACTATCAGAGCACCGATAACTCCACCATAAAGAGTATATCTTCCTCCAATTGCTACCCAAATCACCATTTCGATTGAATTAATTGGAGAAAATTCACCTGGGTTTATTATTCCAACCTGAGGAACGTATAAGGCTCCAGCAATCCCTGCCAAGATAGCCGAAAAGGTAAAAATAAATAATTGAAAATGTTCAACCTTGTATCCTGTAAAACGTACACGACTTTGAGAATCTCTTATGGCAACTGTAACTCTTCCTAGTTTTGATATTGTGATTGCTCTACATGTAAGATAACCTGCTGCGAGTGCAATAGAAGAAGCTATAAATAAGCCTACTCTTGTCGAATCTTTCTGCAGATTAAAACCTAAGATATCTTTAAAATCAGTTAATCCATTATTACCTCCAAACCCTAATTCATTTCTAAAAAAAGCAAGCATCAAAGCATAAACTAAAGCTTGGGTCATGATAGATAAATAAACACCAGTAACACGAGATCGGAACGCGAGCCATCCAAAGACAAAAGCTAATAATCCTGGTATCAAAATCACTATAATTACTGTAAACCAAAATTGATCAAATCCATACCAAAACCATGGCAACTCTTTCCAATCTAAAAAAACCATAAAATCTGGAAGAATTGGATTTCCATAAACACCTCTATCACCAATTTGGCGCATAAGATACATTCCCATTGCGTAACCACCAAGTGCAAAAAAAGCTCCATGACCTAAGCTAAGGATTCCCATGTATCCCCATACCAAATCAACAGCAATTGCCAAAAGTGCATAAGTTAAATACTTGCCAATAATAGTTACACTATAAGTGGACAAATAAAAAATACTGTCTTGAGGAACTATTAGGTTAAGAAATGGAACAAGAATAGTTATACCAAGCAATATTGATAAAAATATTTTTCCACCTATATCATCTTGTAATATTTTATAAAAAAACATAATTTAATCTCCGGCCGACCTTCCTTTTTGAGGAAATAAACCTTTTGGTTTTTTCTGTATAAATAAAACAATAAATATTAAAATAAAAACTTTTGCAAGAACTGCTCCTGCCCACGGTTCCATAAATTTATTTATTATCCCAAGTCCAAATCCACTTATTAAAGTTCCCCATAAATTTCCAACACCGCCAAATACAACTACCATAAAAGAATCAATTATGTAAGATTGTCCTAAATTAGGTCCAACATTTGTTAGTTGAGACAAAGCGACTCCAGCAATTCCTGCAATTCCAGAACCTAAACCAAAAGTCATTGCATCTACACGATTAGATCTAACCCCCATTACCTTGGCCATATTTCTGTCTTGTGATACGGCTCTAACTTGAAGACCCAATGCGGTTTTCTTTAAGATCATCATTAATATCGTAAATACAACAAGACAAAAGAAAATAATATAAAGACGATTCCAAGTTAATGATAAAATACCATTAATTTCAAGTGCGCCTGACATCCAGTTTGGAGTCTCTACAGATCTATTTAAGGGAGAAAAAACAGTCCTCACTAATTGTTGTAAAACTAAACTTACCCCGAAAGTGGCTAGTAATGTTTCAAGAGGCCTTCCATGAAGATGCCTAATAATACCTGTTTGAATAATTATTCCAAAAAGTCCAGAGACTAAAAAAGCAGCTGGGATTGCAAAGAATAATGAAGCTTCAATAAAATTTGGCATCAGCATTTGCACAACATAAGTGGTGTAAGCTCCTAACATTATTAGCTCACCATGAGCCATATTAATAACTCCCATAACTCCAAAAGTTATTGCCAATCCAATAGCTGCCAAGATTAATACTGAACCAAAACTTATTCCAAAAAATATGGTTTCTAGAGTTTTAAAAAAACTTGTTTTTGTTTCAATAGCACTTAATGCTTTTTCAACTTCTATTTTTATTTCTAAATTTTTCTCATTATTTTTGATTTGAAAAAGCTTATTTTTTACAACAGGCTCAAGGTTGTTACTAAGATTTTTGATTGCTTGAATTTTAATATGCTTATCAATTGAATCTAAATGATATATATCTAAAAGAACAAACATTGCATTTCTTATTTTTTCATTTTTTTCAAATCTAACCAAGTCTTGTATTTTTTTATATAAATTACTATCAATGTTATTATAGGAGTTTTTTACAGCATTTAGTCGAACACTATCATCTGAATTCTGTAAATTTAAAATGGAGAGTCCAGACTTTATTTTTTTTCTAATACTATTATTTATAGTTACTTTTTTAATTTGTCTTTTTGAAAATATTCCTAAAGATTTACCTGTAATTATATCTTTAGCAAAAAATTCGTTTTTATTTTTTTTTACCAGTACAATTGTCTTGTCTTTTTTTACGAAAAATACTTTACCCTCTAAAAGTGATTGTAAAACTTTTTCTACATTTGGATTACTGCTTTCAATTAATAAATCAATTACCTTTCCTTTATCTTTTAAACTTTTTGCTGATAACTGATTTATATTACTATTAAATTCTATTTCATCTTCAACTGCAAAAGCTTGAGAAGATAAAATTGAAAATAAAAATATAAATATGAAATTAATGTTTATATAGGCTTTAAAATTCATAAGAATCATCCAAAAAATAATGAAGTGTTAAATCCTTTTAACACTTTTTTATTAAATCAATTTAGTTTAGGTGTTAGTAGTTCTGTCCTGAACACTTGCCTGTTTTGACATTGTAGTTTCCACAACTAAGTGGTTTTCTCCAATCCGCAATGAGGTCTTTTGATCCTGGAAGAAAATCTGACCAAGCATCACCAGCAACTAAACCATCTGTAGATGATACTATGTCAAATTGACCGTCTGCTTGTATTTCGCCAATAAGAACTGGTTTTGTGATATGGTGATTTGGCATCATTGCTGATACGCCGCCTGTTAAATTTGGTGTAGTTACACCAATCAAAGCATCTTGTACTGCCTCAGGATCAGTTGTTCCAGCTTTTTCTACCGCTTTCACCCACATGTTAAAGCCAATATAGTGAGCTTCCATTGGATCGTTAGTTACTCTTTTTTTATCTTTAATAAATGATTTCCATTTTTTGATAAATGCATCATTTTCTTTAGCATCAGCACTCATAAAATAATTCCATGCAGCTAAATGACCTACTAAAGGACCAGTATCAAGACCAGAAAGCTCTTCTTCACCAACAGAGAATGCTACAACAGGAATGTCTGATGCAGATAAGCCTTGGTTTCCAAGCTCTTTATAAAATGGAACATTTGCATCGCCATTAATTGTTGATACAACAGCTGTTTGCTTTCCAGCAGAACCAAATTTTTTGATATCTGAAACAATTGTTTGCCAATCAGAATGACCAAAAGGTGTATAGTTAATCATAATATCTGATTCAGAAACTCCGTTAGCTTTTAAATATGCTTTAAGAATTTTATTTGTAGTTCTAGGATAAACATAATCAGTTCCTGCTAATACCCAACGCTTTACTCCAATCTCATTCATTAAGTAGTCAACTGCAGGAATAGCTTGTTGGTTTGGAGAGGCGCCGGTGTAGAAAACGTTCTTCGATGATTCTTCACCTTCATATTGAACAGGATAAAAGAATACACTGTTGAGTTCTTCAATAACCGGAAGAACAGATTTTCTAGATACAGACGTCCAACAACCAAATATCACATCTACTTTATCTTTTTCAATTAAACCCCTCGCTTTTTCAGCAAATAATGGCCAGTTAGAAGCAGGATCAACTACAACGGCTTCTAACTTTTTCCCTAAAACACCACCTTTTTTATTTTGATCTTTTATAAGCATCAACATGGTATCTTTTAACGTTGTCTCACTAATTGCCATTGTTCCAGATAAAGAGTGAAGAACACCGACCTTTATAGTATCTGCGGCCAAGACTTGAGGTGTACTTACTAATACATACATAGTAATCATAGCACCGATATATCTTTTCAAATTACTCATCAAACCTCCAAAGTTTAAAAAATATAATATTTTTTTAGTTAAATTGCACTATTACAGTGCAATACTCGTGCCAACTTTCAAAAAAGCTAATATTTAATTAGCAAAATACTTACACCACTAAGTCTCAAAAAAATAAGTTGAATTTAATAAAAAATTTATTTACATTAAGGTGTGTTTACAAAAAAAATTTTAAAATATTTATTAATGTTGATTTTTGCTTCTAATACGAACCTATCGTTTGCAGAAATCGAAACTTATATTGAAAACCAGCAAACAAAAGTTGAACATATTTGTCACGAGAGTTTAAAAAATTTAAATTCGCATTATAACGTAGACTCAGAAAACGAAATGGAATGTCATAAATGCGATTTCTGCAAAATATTCAATCAAACTATTATTTCTAGAAAAATGTATGAGTCTAATTTCGTAACACTTGATTTGCTAAAAAAAAATAATTTAACAAAAAAATATTATTCGTTTTTCTCTATTCCTGACGGACCGCCGCCTAAAAAATTCATCTAAGATTTATTTCATTATCAAAACCAATATTTTGATTTTTTAATTCTTGGAGGATAAGTGCGTTTTACTATTTG
>MDTB01182359.1_pt1 | contig 12694 bp, 2 predicted proteins | sample 811161 | NCBI WGS metagenome assembly MDTB01 (sample SAMN05326650, study PRJNA326480) | marine metagenome | isolation source: seawater | place: Mediterranean Sea | collected 2009 | reverse complement strand
TTTTCTTCTTCGTGCTTCGCTTCGGCTTTGCCAGGGAGGAAAAAAAAATAAGGTTTTGTTTTATTATACCGACAGCCTTTTTTTTTTATGAAGCTTATTATACACCACTCTACATACAAAAAGTAGGAGAGGATCCGCTCTATAATACAAAGTTGTATTAATACTGTATTTACACAAAATAATTAAATGTTCAAAAACTTCTTTTGTGAAAGTTGGAAGTAAAGCTTTTAAGACACTAAAAGCCAATAATCAATTTACAGAGTATACGAAACGCGTATTTTAATATTTTACCCCCAGAGATAAAATGAGAATTATGCATTTTATCAAAAATAAAAATATTTTTTTATTAAAAATAGACTCTTAATTATCATATGAAGCATCATACCTATGATAGTATTTTTACGATTCGTATCATATCATATACATATATGTACGAGTAATACGTAATATATATAGCCATATACACAAACATTTTTACAAGACAATATATTTTCCCTTTTCTAATCTGTGCAGTAAAATTACACCGGATTATATGTAAATTCTCTCAAATTTGCATTTGAATTGAAATTCAATGATGCATATTTAATTTTACGTACCTCCGGCATTGTATCAAAACCAGCTGAAAAATAATCATAATCCGAGTTATCTGGGGTTGTTAAATAAACATTACCTTTTTTCCTACGAGGTATTTTACAAATGTTTCCATCAGAAGTGATTCCATTAGATAGTAACTCTAATTCTTTGAAATATGCATCATTTGGATAGTTCAAAATCAATTTATTTTTCTGAATATTGTCATAAACTATATTCACTCTTTGCCAACCATCAGATGCAAATTCATAATCAGCACATAACTCATAGTTATGAGGATTTCCATTTCCAAAATCATAGCACTCTGTATGTACATTTACACACAACAATTTGGAATTTTCTTTAATTGATATCAAAGGTGACATGTCTGCACTTTTGCTCATAAATCGTAAAATCGGACACTTTTGACCAACATTATTACATTTTGTATCAACTTTGATTTCGAAGCTGAGTTGAAAATTCTCATAAATAGTTGTATACCCTATATGATTGTCATGCGCAACTGATGTTTCTGGATTGTATGTAAAATATGCAAATTGGCCATTATTAGCTGTGCTTGTCGGAGTGTAAGTTATATCTTTCAATCCAAAATTTTGATTTCCAATGTAAAGATATTTTGGATTATTATCAGCAATATTGTTACAGCAGGCATACACCTGTTTATGAGCGACATTAGTATCTGTAGTCGCCCAATCTGCATCAGAGTATGTAACAGTGTTCCCAGACAATTTCTGACACCATCCTTCTGCACCCTTGCCTATTTGAACCCATTCATCGTTTTCAATTGGCAACCACATGTCAACAGAATTGTGTTCACCACCAATCGGTTTACGAAATCGACCATTTGGACATATTTCATCATAAGTACAAAACCTTTGTCTACGATCATTACAAGTTTGTTCCAATGTATCGTATGATTTTGAAGCTCCATCATTAAAAAATTCCATATATTTTCCTGTAAAATTTGAATGTATTCTTAAATCCAGCTTATAGATTTTTACATTTTGGCGAAGTTGATTTTCTACCGACAAATACGAACAACTACTCTGAGCACCATGTGAAAAACACCTCTTATTAGTATTACTTGTCTGAATACATTTCGATCCTGAACTATCGTCAAATTGCCATTGATTACAACTTCTTCCGAGCCCAGTTCCAAATCCAGCAAAAAATCGGTTGGTCCAAATGCATTCTGTAATAGATTGGAAATGGTCTAAATAGCAAAAATCATAAAGTGCGGTAGGACTTGATCCTTTCCACCCAAATACACTTGCAGTATCTTGAAATTCTTCTTTTGTTCGAACATATAATACTAATTCCTCCTCCGTCTTGTCATCTGTAAACATGTAATAATTGTAGCCATTATTATCAGCAGGTATAGTATTAATATCCACATCAGACATTTTTCTATCTCCTTCTGTGTCACTTAACTCATCTTGAGCATTTGTATCTGGAGTATACTCCGCCCCATCGATTTGTAATATTTTTGTCCATGCTCCGATGCTAGAATCTTCCTCTACGAAATTAGACTTTATATAAACTTTTCCGTCATGTTTATACGGACGATAACTACCTTCTAAAGTTACGCTGACTTCTGGCATTATATTGGTATTACTCTCATCCTGTATAGAAGCTTTTAATGTATTATGATGAACATCAATTAAAACATGTTTCCAGCCTTCAGAATCAAACAGATTATGATCACTACTTTTAAAACTGATAAAATCTTTGGTAATATTTTGCTCATTTTCCGACATAATAATATCTAAATTGCCATTGATATCAAACCTGATGACGGGTGATTTAGATCGACCATCTGAAAATCGTATAATTTCTTTTGAATAAATTTTATTCGCAGTAGTCCAAATACTAAAGGACAACGTAAAATCTGAGAAAAGGCCTGTTGAACCGAGAAAAATAAAATTTTTGCTTGGTAGCACATCTGCTTCAAATGGACCATTTGCAACGAATGGAGAGCTTTTCAATACTTGCTCAGGATCTTGTCCAAAATGAATATTTAAATGGTCATTTCGCACGGGTCTTCTATATCGTCTTGTAGTTGTAAGGGAAGTTTTATATCTATTAACTGCGACAGTATATACATTATTGATAACATGTATATTCACTTTGCTCCATTGATTTAACAGAATGCCGCTAGAAACGGCAGGAATATGCATTATCATATTTCCATCTCTCATACTTCCAAATGACACTTGTAAATCAAGATTTATTTTTTCAACGGTTTGACCAGAATCAAAATACAATGCATTTTCATTGTTTGGAACGAAAGAAACACTTAAGTACTTATCTAAATACGCACAACAATCTTTATCAGAGGATGTAAATCGAAATATTTCATTTCTTCCAATGCTTTTACTATATGGATAGATATCAAAACTTACGTGATAATTAGTATATGCTATGACAGAGCCGAGGTTGATTTTTGATATTTCAAACACATCCTTATTTCCAGTGAGCAAATTAGTGCTTTTTTCAAAAGGATTGAAACTTGGTACGTAAGTCGCTGGTCTACCATATCCCGTCAATCCCTTACAATGAGAAAACCCATTTGAACATGTAACGCAAACAACATCTGGCAGTTTCCCTGGCATATTAAAAGATTGAATGCCATGTGGACAAATGTCGCTTGGATAACAATTACCATTCTTTAAGTAAAATCTATCTTCACAAACTACGCAAGTTTCATGACTTAAGCAACCAAAACAATTCACTTCGCAACCTTCAGTAGAGTACAATAGTAATTCGCTTAAGTCATTTCTTGTACCACATTTGTCACACACAGTAGCTGAATGTTGGGGCATCAAGGCAAATCCAAATGTTCCTTTCCAATCATTATTTAAGTGATACTTTCTACGCTGATTTCTTTTACGTATACGTGATTTCCAAACTTTGAAAGTATACGGACCTCCGGATGCCCCAGGTAAGAGATTGTCATTCTTTAAAGTCAATGATGGTTCCAATTTTTCTAAAAATAACGCATTGAATGAAAAATCACCGTTGTAATAAGATAAAACAATACTATTTGGTGTCGTATGAATTGTAATTTGTTTACTACTATATGATATTTCAAAGGACAATGTATTACTACCACCACTTCCCATTTTAAAATGTCCTTTCTTGCCATTGAAAAGTCCAACAAAATCATTTTTTGTAGCATCGTTTAGATATTCACCCTCTATGTATTCCCCATGAAAGGATAAACGTATGTAATATGGTGTTGACAATGCATTACCGCTGTTGTCCATAGATTGCTTCCAAACAGATGTAGAAATGTCTCGATAAAGCGTGTTGTCTAATGAGTCGTATCGATATTGTGGCACCGTTCCAAAATCAACTGCTGAATTTCTTGTATCACTAAATATGTATAAAGTTGCATCATCATCAAGCTCAACTTCAACTATATTCTCAATTTGGTCGCATTTAACTTTTATCACAACACCAACAGAAGGAAGGCCACCTTTTTGTCCATTGTTTAATTTGTCACCAGCAAATCCACCACCCCACGGTTCGCACTCATTTGCATTTTGTGCTTTGCCCCCATAATATACACCAATACCTTCCCAATTAAAACCATTACAGCCACATTGACGGTTGTTATCGTTGTCCTTCGTCACGGCCCAGCATGAGTCACCAAATCTTGTGCCATCTTTTACACATGCATGGCAAAACGTCGCAGTTGTCCCGAATTCACTAAAAGAACTTGTCACCCCACTTAGTTGAATATTTTGATTTATCTGTTGCTCAAAAATGTTTGAACCAGAAGGAACTGTAAACTGTACATAATTGCTTAAGGCAGAACCATATTCGATTCTCACTTGGTAATTACCGTTAATAACGCATTCTTCTGGTGGTGCACTATTTACTCCATCTAAATTCAACAGTCTAATATTTGAATCATCCAATCTATAATCTCCATATCCTTCTCCAACTGCCTCAGTAAATACTGTATACCACCCGTCATGATATGCGTTGTCTAAAACAATAGATTTTTCTATAATTTTCAATTCATCATCTATATCATTCCAAAATTTAAATGGAAATGTCGGCTCTGCATATGATTGGCTACCATCACGAAGCAGATATGCAGATTTTGTTCCAGTAACATGAATAGCTTTAAATGGACTGCAGTACCCTGCTTTTTTACATTGTAACTTTGAAGAAGGAACTATACCTTCGCTTGAATGGCCACCAAAAGTAATCATTCTACCATTTATTAAAACGCTAGCATGAGAGAAACGTGGATATGGTTTCAATTCTAAGTTGTGTATTGAACTCCACCTCCCTGACGTAACATCAAAATTCCATAAATCATCAAATATAACTTGACCATCCCATCCACCATACACATGCATAACACCATTTTGTACAACTGCGGTATGGTTGCTTCTAGGAGATGGAAGTTCGACTTCCCTTCTCCACACACTCACAGCAGATCCAGTTTTCGTGCTGCATCCAAAATTTTCGCTGCAGTAGCTAAAACAAGTTTTTCCACTTGATTTTAAATAAGTTATTGTATTGCAATAATTTTCTGATTCAGGTGGCAAATGTAAACAAGCTTGAAATGCTTTTTCTAAAGTAGGATATGAGTGGCATACACTTCCATAAGCTGTTTTAGCAGATATAGAGGCGCAACCACTACCTAGATTTCTATGAAGACATACTTGCCTAAAATCTTTTTCAATATAACCATCACTTCTATCATTAACGTATTCTTGAAATGGGTCATCGTTTAATGTCCATTTCAATGAGTAATCCATTGGATCTCTTAATTCTTCAATGTCTTCATCAGTTATAAATAAAACGGCATCTTTCAATCGTTTCATCATTTCTGGACTATGATGGATATTATTACCGCTGGTTGGATAGGTCGACAATCCATTCAAAATGCTGATTCTATGGATTGGATTTTCATACTGTTTATTGTCTTCATTAAGATGTATAGAGATCCACGACGCAGCGTCAGTGGAAGGATATGCCGTAGAATCAGTTGCTGAGACAAAATCAACACACGGTTTCTTTGTGCATGCCTCGGAACTCCCTGGACTACAATTATTGCCCCGCTTTCTCTGATCGCCAAATCCTTTATTATCGTCACAGCAAGAATCAAAGTTCATTGTTGCACTGTAAGCATATGGAAATCCTGATGGGCATCTATCAAACCCATGTTTGACCGTTTTACCAACTGCAATATCATTGCCATAATAATCAAAAACTTTGATTTTAAGCAATGTCAACAGCGCATCCCTTTCAGAATGTATATACAAATATTTCCCTTGTATTTTACGCGTGATACCTGGCATCCATTTCCGATTTATATTATTTTCTAGATCTAAAATTTGAACATCATTTAAATGTCTTTTCCCATCATAACCACCGAAGATAACCATTTTACCAGAATCAACCACTGTAGAGTGACCCGAACGTCTAGTAGGAGTTCTATCACCAGAACTATCTTCGTGTACCAACTTTGTCCACTTCATGTAGCCAGGAGGTACAAAACGCGATAGCATACAGCGTGCATTAGTACCATCAACGGCCATATCCAAAATGCTGGTAGTGCTAGCAATGACTACTGCATTATCTGTATATCTTCGGATGCAAGATGGATCAGTACATTGACTAACGAAATCATTTTCAACTAAGGTAATTATTACATCATTAGAAGTGCTAAGATTGCCGGAAGGTATGGTTAACGTATCACCTACTTGGTATCCAGAACCAGCGGTAGTCACAGTAACGCTTGATACCACACCTGAAACTATACTTAAATCCAGTGCAATACCAGTGCCAGAACCAGATGTTGTAACTGTCACCGGCGGATTAGCATCCGGAAATTCAGTACCTTCATTTACATTAGTAGTTATACTACCCAATAAAGCATCGGCAGTTGTTACTAAGGATGGGGTACTTAATAAACTGTCATAACATGTAGCATCTTCTAAACCAGTTATGGCAGATCTACATGTATTTATTTGTCTGTCAGTGATGACACCAGTAACTTTGTAAGTGCTAATTCCATTTTCGGCATCACATGTTGCATCAGCATGCAAATTTACATCTGAATTGACTGTAAGAGTTACTTCGTCTCCTATACCATATCCTGTTATATCATCTACTGATATAATATTATCTTTCAATGATTTTATAGGTTGACGCGCTTTATACGATTTCCATCTCATGTTTAAACGTGACACAGCACACCCATCATTTTCATGCAGTCTTATTAAGCAACCATCATTAATATTATTTGTACTATCCATATCTTGTATATGTTCTTTCAAAGTAATACTTGTCCAGTGAGTATACGTACAGGAGCCTGCATTATTGCAAGTAGTAGGATCAGTTACGGCATCAGTGCAAGGAGCCACTTGCAAATTACTACTATCTCGACAAGTAGACCCTTTTGTAAAGACGCAATGAGTTGTACCTCCTTCATCAGTCAATGCCGTACATGTAGCTTCATCACTAGCAGTATCGACACAATTTGCATCATTTAAACCAGTGGAAGCCACTCTACACGTAGTCGCTAGTTCAGTGTTGTCAGATATTGAATATGTACCAGCTGCGGAGCAAGTTTTCCCTGCAGCACTATTTACATCATACGTAATTGTAGCTGTGAGTAATCTAGTGCCTATACCATAATGTCCTGGAATAATTATTTTTCCATCTTTAATATCAATCAACTCCAAATTTCCAGTATCCACTGTGCCTGCTATTGATTCCAATATTTTTACTTCTGTTTTAGTACTCAATTTTTCAACACTTAGAACAGTAAATACCCCGTCTCTATGCCTCCCACGTGTTCCCGCTACACACGAATAAGTTTCATATGGGTCCTTACTTGCTATACGAACGTTATCACCAACAGCAAACTTCGCTTGATCATAATAATCTGCCCCATTTGGAATGGTAAGTATTCCAGAGTTGATTGATGAAATTTCTATCGGAGGAATATTTTTTGAAGTTTTTGAACGATGCCAATATAAATTTTTCATATTTAACATATACACATCATCTCCATAAATAGTATCAGAAGTTCCTTTAACATATGCAAAATATTTACTTCTTGGAGTCACTACCACGTCCGATTTATCGCCCCAGGTGGGATACCCATTTAACAACTCTACGTAGGAGCTACCATGTGGGTACAACAGACTGTTCCGTGATAATTGCATCCAATCTTTTTTATCATATAAATTGGGATTTTGCACTGCTATCCAAATGTTAGATAACTGCGGATCATCAACGCTTAAAGCCCTTGCCTCCGTCAAGGTTGGCAGTCTACCACCTCGTGATATTGCCTCATTTTTCATATTCTCCCACGTCTTAGTCCCAGTTCTCCATGGATAATTATCGTAACATGGCGGAGCTGCACCACCTGGACAGGCTATGGAACAATCTAGGCAAATATTGTCATATTTATCAATAATATTTCTTATTGTTTCATGCTTACTCGCTTGAAAGTCTAGAGTGGCAATATTGATATTCGTTGCAGTGCTGTCGTCAGAATTTAAAAGGTGTTGATTGGCAATTGTATCTTTCAAATCAGTTGAAAAGATTGGCCAAAATATAGGTCCATATGGCTCCGCAGTAAGTTCTATTGAGGTTGAAAGTGCGTTACATTGCAGCTCTGCTTGCGTGACTGCACGTTTCCATAGGCGAAAGTTATAAAGATGAGCCGCTCCTATCCCTCGAACAAATTTATCCCCTAAATCAGGTATAAATGATTTTAAACACGGAGTACACACTGGCCTACCTTTAGCAGTAGAAACATCTGTCAGTTCCACACCACCATCATTAAATAGGATATTACCACTCACTTGATCAAAAATACAACCAGGAACATGGTCTTCTAAATTATGTGATGAAACATCATATGTTATGGATAACTCATTTGCAATAGTCTGACATTCCGAAGATGTTGTCCGAACATGTACAAAATATATTGGACATCGCTGGCCTTCCTGACTTACGATTAGGCGATTTTTTCTTCGACATACTTTCAACCCCCTATTTCCTGCGGAATCGGTGTTGGAATTAAAAGCTATAATGCCATCTCCAGTATCGTCAGGATATCCAGTTTGAGAAATATCATTTGCAACTCGGACGACGCAACCAGGAATATAACTCGAAGAAGCAATTTGATTACCCCACGTTTTACTCAAGTCATTTGCTGCAAGTTGACAAGTTGCTGCATTGTCAACTTGGTCGTATCCACCTGGACATGGAAGTCCCTCTTTTACATAATGGTATTCTGTCGAAGCACAAGTATTATCAAGACTAATATCCGTATCGATTTGTCCATTGACGTAATACTTCAATTGAAGATCTTGATCTAACGTCACTGCAAGGTGGTACCATCTATTTAATTCAATAGGTATTCTACCATATACGTTACTTTCCCCCAAATACAAACAATGCCCAAAATTGCAATTTGCATGTTTTTTTAAAAACCAACCGTGGTTACCAGTTGATCCGCCAAAAATTTCAACACTGTCTCCACTAAACGTTGCCGCATCAAATTTTATCCATGTTTCATATGTTAATGTTTGGAATTGACCAAATTTACTATTTACATTAAAGGGCGCTTTTAAAACGTGACCATTTTGCAATACAGCTGTCTTTGTAATTGCACTTGTTTTACCGCGGCGACCGCATGGATCTGCTTTTATAAGAGTAGGTGGTGGAATATTTGTACCACCATAAATATATGCTTTGTTCAACCAGAAAACAAATGTATGGTAATATCTTTTTCCTGGACTCAACCCACCTTCTGTTAATGGTCTTGTCCATGTCATTGATTTTAAGTTTAAGGCGAATAAATCGTTTCGAACTTCACCATGTAAACAACAACCGCCATAAATTAACATGGAATCTTTGTATATTATTGCAGCATGCCCATATAATGGACCAGGTTCTTGACCATTTTCAACTATGGCTGGCATTGACCATGTTGAAGTATCTAAATCCAATACATATAGCTCACCGAATATACCATCCTCCTCGCTAATACCACCATAAAGATACGCAATGTTTCCATTATATTTATTATTGCTATAATCTTCAAACGTCGTATGTACTGCAAGTGAATGCGAATGTCTAGGTGGTGGTATGACACCAGTCTCATTACCACTTGTAAATGTACCGGGTACATATACTTGCATCGAAAATATTGCGTCAAAGTCATTCAACTCTGAATTTTGTAAAACTTCGAATCGAAGCATGTTGGAAAACGGGACGCTTTCACTACCATTATATGAAAAGATTCCTTCCGGCTGATTCATACCTATAAGTCCATTGTTTGCAAGAATTTTACCTGGGGTACCAAACGTAAAAGAACCAACCTCCCCTGATGGCTCATATCCATTCCAAAAACAAACTTTGGCACCACTAATTATATTTTCTACTTTTCGTATTTTGTACATTCCACCTGTATTGAAATATATAATATTATTATCCTCGTAGCATCCATCCATATTATCGAAGTTCTCAATCTCACCACCCCACGTTTTCCCTTCAAGTTCTGTTGCAGCTAATTTACAATTCACTGAAGTTTTGATATGGTCGAAATTATAATCACACGGACCACCATCTCTACTTGCAATCCTATAATCGACATCCTCATAAGCCCATTTATTTTTGATACCTGACTCATCCACATGCTTATTACCGTCCAATCGTTTAACTTTAATATAACCTCGAATTGCTGAAAAAGTATGGGGAACAATGATTTCACATCTAATGTATGATTTTCCAAAAAAATCAAATCGTAAACTGTTTTCCTCTAGATAATTAGAAACTGAATCTTTATGGCCAAACAAAGTCTTACACCTGACCGAACTGCTTGAAAAGGTGATATTGTGCCATTTGGTTTTATTAGTTACATATGAATATTGCGATGCAATAAATGTTCCCCAGTTATTATTTGTATTACTGTCATCATACACGGGAGAATCTACAGTCGCTGTATCGCAAGATTCAGGCGGCACAAGACGATATGATCTAAAATTGTTTGCTGGTTTATTGACTGGACTTGTTTCACAAGCGTCATTTAAAAATTCTTGGAAACATTTTTTTTCATCTGTAGTAGAACCGGAAATAATGCTATTTTTAAAATATGTACATGGTGGGTATGCATTTAAACCTAACCTGGCATAGCATTTTTTAGCACAGATATCCCGTGCGGCATTTTCATTATTTGGATGATTGCCATCCATATCATATATTTCGAGATCATTCCCGTCATTGTATATTAAATTATTGCTACCACAATCGGCTGTTGTAGTAATTTGTTCAATTTCGTTCCAAGGACACATTACTGAACAAGCTGATGATGGTATACCTACATGACAAACACACATATACCTTGATGATTTATCTGATCTGCAAGTCATAGTTTTAGTAATCTCTTTCGCAAAATTGAAATATATTTGATTATCATTTCTATCTTGTATACAACCATATACTTTGGTATTGTCATTGAATTCAAAATCACCAGCACTAATATCGCCGATATTAAATTTAAGCCTATTCACAGTCGCATATGCACGGCATTGTTCAAATGTAAGTGGATTTGGACATGAACCTTTGTCGCCATAAATTGCAGGAGTGTTTGTAGGATCATTAAATAAACCATATACATAAGCATTAACAAAACCTTTATACGGACCATATGGAAATGCTGTTATTCCAGTATGTACATCTGAAAAAGTACCACATGTACCAAACCATTTTGTTTGCCATACTGAATTTTCATTTTGGGAGCGTTCCCATGTACAATCAGTAAATTCTTTTTGTAAATTCCTATGACCTACCACACTTAACGTGTCCCATTGTATACCCCCCAAAGTGTTACATATATGACCAGTATAAAGAACATATACAAAACCATCTGTACCTAAACATGTTGAATCAGGTAAGAATGCAGTACTAACAATTGTTTCTACTTTTTTACCAATTGTTCGACATGTTCCATTATTACCAGTTGGAAGTAATGCATGGTGAAAATCTTTAGCATATGAACATTTACCTTTTCTAAAAGTTCCTACTTTATTGCCATCATTAGAATCTGGTAAACTTCCACCTTTCCATAGACACGATTGTGTTGGATAAAAATAATCAAAACCAACGCACTGGGAAGAATGTTTATCACATACGGTTTGGCATTTGTTAATACTCATACCCGATATGCCATAATTAGCAATGCTGCCATCATTCCACATATGTATTGAGGGACCTGATAAACAATGTCTCCCAGACGTAGAAACATACGATCTTGCTTCTGCATATAGTATATGATTATTTAAATATGAAACAGTGTTTATAATTATAATCAAACTGAGAAGACAATTAAAGTAAGCTGTAGTGATATGAAAAAATTGATAATACAATTTCATTGTGATCGTAGCAGAAACACGTTCAATCGCCTTGAATAATAAAGATGTTCAAGCTATGTATTTGTATAAAGTGTGTGTATATATATATATATCGTCCACAAATAGATCTGATATATGTTTACAATATATATCTAGATATTAAAATATAATATTTGTTAAAGTTAAAATATGGTATAATATAGATATATTAATACATATATATATATATAGTATAATACTGTAATAAGAACTATTATTATATATATATAAATATATAATATATAATAATATAATATACAAATATTAGTGTATTAATACTATAATAAATAATAACACAACAAACACACTTACGAGGATTTCACTTATTATTAATACACTCCAGCACTAATCTTTAATCTATTAATCTATAATAACTCTCCCATCATAATAATAATCAGGGCTCTCACACACTCAAACTCTATATTTTTTGAAAAAAATGAAACCAGAAGATAATAATAAAGAGTGCAAGAAAGTAAAAGGGTGCAAAAAGCACAAAAGCACACCAAATGAAAATTTTGATGCTATATTAATAGGGCTAAAGGTTCAAGGACTACTTATTAGTATATAATAGTATACAACACATAATATTTTTAATTTATTTTTTTTCCATCACTTTTATTGAATTTATTACTACTACTACTACCAATTCGAAGGAGAAAGAAAAAGGT
>MDTB01133729.1_pt1 | contig 12695 bp, 11 predicted proteins | sample 811161 | NCBI WGS metagenome assembly MDTB01 (sample SAMN05326650, study PRJNA326480) | marine metagenome | isolation source: seawater | place: Mediterranean Sea | collected 2009 | reverse complement strand
TTGTACATATCAGGCTTTAAGAGGACAACGTGGAAAATCAAAAATTAGTAATTTAATCGACGCATATTGTGACAAAAATACCCTTATTATATATGATGAGTGCCATAACATTACTCAGCGAGATAAAAATAAATTACCTTCAGAGGTGCTTTACAAAGTAGGGCTTTCAGCAACACCGCACAGGCCTCATGATTTTGAAGGAAATCATTTGATTAAAAAATATTTTACAAATGAAATATATCCGATTGTGAGCTTGAAGGACGCTATTGATGTGCATGATGTTTTGTGCCCATACACTTACCATCCAGTTTACGTTCCATTAACAATGGATGAATGGGAAAAATATAAGACTTTGAGAAAAAATTTGGCTCGGGCAAGTGATGATGATGTGAAAGAAATTATTATTTATGAGATATGTAGATTAAAGGCTAATGCATCCGAAAAGATAAACGCAGTCGGTGAATACTTAAGAAAAAATGATGATTCAGGCAAAAGCTGGCTATTTTTTTGCGGAAGTGGAAATATATTAAACTCTACATCAGAAATAGATGAAAATGAAACCTGTAGGCAGATAGATCAGTTATATGATCTTGTTTCTAAGGAATTTAATATGAATGTATTTAAATTCACTTATGAGACACCCAAAGAAAGAAGAAGATGGAGCTTGGAGGCCCTTGCTGATGGAGACTTAGATGGAATTATAGCAATGAATTGTTTAGATGAGGGCATTGATGTTCCTTCAGTTAATAATGTTTTTTTATTGTCTAGTAGCACAAATGAAAGACAGTTCATCCAAAGAAGAGGGCGAGTATTAAGGAAAGATAAAAATAATCCTGGGAAAATAGCAAAGATATGTGATTTGCTTATTCATCCACCCCTAGAAATTGAGAAAAATAGCGCAACTGACAGCTTTATGAAGAATGACATTAAAAGATACTCTGACTTCATTTTTTTGGCAATAAATGGAGCGAGTCTAGATAATGACTTTTCAAATATAGTAAGTAAATTTTGTATAGGTGAAGAATAGGAGAATTTAATGTCTAGTGCATTCAACGATACGCCAAAAGAACTTAGAGAACTAGCCAAGAGTATTATTGCTAAAGAGCAGGAAAAAATTCATCAGAAAAAACCTAAGAATATGGTGAATGACATAATGACTTTAATTACAAATTATGCAGAAAATAATAACGAGGAAGACTCATGCTAATTAAGAAATTAATCATGGAGGATTGGCGACAGTTCAAAGGGTCTCAAGAGATAAGTTTTAGCACCTCAGAGGATAAGCCTGTTACTTTGATTCATGCTGAGAATGATGGTGGAAAGTCGTCAATACTAAATGCATTTTGTTGGGCCTTACATGAAAAACTTACGGACTCCTTTAAAAACCCATATGAGTTAATTCATCGCAAAAAATGGCATGAGGCCAAGGCGGGAAAAGAGGTAAATGCAAGTGTAACTCTCATATATAATCACGATAAAATTGATTATACCTTAAAAAAAGAAATCACAATTAAAAAAAATAGTGGGAATGCCAGACAAGAGCCAAACAATCCCAATTTATCTGTTATAAATACATCTTTAGAATATACAGAGGACGACGGTTTTACTCAAAAAATAACTGATGACGAAAAGATAAAGTCACAAATCTACAAAAAAGTTCCATTGTATTTTAGGAAGTTTCTTTTTTTTGACGGTGAAGAATTTAGCCACCAAGGAAGGCGAGATGATAAAGATTTATCAAAGATTATTCATGAGAAGTTAGATTTGGAGGCTTATGCGAGAGGAATAAGACATATTAGGGATGCGGAAAAGATCTTTCATGATAGAATTAAGCCAGATGTTAACATAGAAGAACTTCGTAATGATTGGAAAAAATTAGAAAAAGAATTAGGGTCTGTAGATGATGAATCGGGTCTTCGTTACATACAGTATATTGCAAAGTCTAATATCACGTCTTTGAAGGATACTATTAAAGAAACAGAAGATCAGCTAAAAGACAAAGGTGATGAAGAGGTAAAGAGACTTGCTGCTGAAAAAGAAGAACTTAATATAGCAATAAGGACACTAGATTCTAAAATCAAAAAAGCTGCTGCTGAAGTTGATAATATAATCCGAACTGAAGGGTATCTAGTTTTTTTAGAAAACCTAACATCTAAAATCGAACCTTATTTTGAGAATGCTGCAAAAAAAAAGGAAGCCTGGATACCGTCGAAATTTAAGCAGTCGTTTATTGATGATATAATTGAATCAAAAAAGTGCATTTGCGGTATAGATATTAACGCTGAGATGGAACAGTATCTCTCGAGTTGGAGAGAAAAAGGGGGAACAGATTTAACTGATACCGTCTTCAACTTCATGAAAATGTCCTTTCCATCGTTTAGTAAGACGACTTCGGATAAAATCAGATCTAAACTCAAGTCCCTAAATGGTGAAATTGATAATAATGCTGATGAGATGGAGGAAAAAAAAGCTACAATATTAGATATAGAGAAGAAAATTGGGAATATTTCAGTCGAGGAAATAAAAGCTTTACAGAATAAGATTACTAAACTGAGAAAAGATCAGGGTGAGGAAGAAGAAGCATATGAATCTTTAACCGGAAAAGTTGCTGTTATTGAGAACAAAGAAGCTGATGCTAGGATTAAATATATTACTGAGGTTGAAAAAACTAAAAAAAATGACATCAACTCTAAATGTGAGCTTGTTTGCTTAGATTTGGCAAACAGGCTCGAAACATTGCATGAAGAGCAACTCCTGAATGTACGAAGTGATATTGAAAAGACGATAAACGATTATTTTAAGAATAGTGCAATTTCAGATGGTAAGATTAAGTTATCAGATGATTTCAAGCCCACTCTTGTGGATCAGAATGGTGTTGATACAGGTTTTGGGCAGGGCGTGCAGCAGATTCTGACAATTGCTTATATCTCTGGTATAATTTCTGTATTAAAAGAGAGGTCTAAAAAAACTCAAAACTCTGAACATAAAAATATTCAATATCCATTAGTATTGGATTCAATCTATGGTGTCATGGATATCACTCATTCACGTAATACCTCTAAACAGATATCAACTGCAGCTGATCAAGCTATAGTTTTGGTATCCTCATCGCAATACAATAAAGGTGTAGAGGAGGGATATGAGAAGAGAATAGGAAAGCAATATTATTTAGAGTATTATTCTGAAGCTTGTGATGAGGATGCCGAGAAACATCAGTATTCCAGCAAACAAGTTCAGTTCAGAAAGAAAACAACAGGCATTGAATATACTTTAGTAAAGGAGCTTTAAATGGCCGTTCAAGATGATCCACGTGTTGCACAATTTCATGATGAAAGAATACATTATGATATGAGATATAAAGAAGGCTCGTCAAAAAATGGGTTTCGAGGATTGGTAGCAGCTTTAGAAGAAAAGGCTTCAATGAGTGTAACTCAAATAATTTTTTTTGCTGCGGCCTATGGATTCAAAAGTGGTCAGAGAAAATCTTTGAAGGATTCTGAAGGAAAAAAATTACAAGGCAAGCGTTTGAGAGATCTGAGATATCATACTTTCAACGAAGATGATGGATTAAACTTCATTGATGCACTTGCTGTGTATCAAACGGAAGGTCTGGATATCTTAAAAGCCGAAAAATTTCGGGAAAAGATTGAGATTTTTGAAGAGTATGCCAACCAAGGTTTATTTTTACTCGATCAAGAAATGAAAAGTGGAGATGTCGAAGGCGTTATTCAACATCTATATAAAAGAATAAAGATCGATGAAAAAGAATCGCGAAACAATGCCCTCATCGGATGACTAAGTAATGATTATTAATGAGTTTCATCAGCATTTTAAAAGCTACATTACGTCTCAATATGATGTTTTGAATGATGAATATGATGTTGGTTTTACTGATTATATGTGTGACTTGTTGGTAGATCAGGCTGTTATACCAAATTATACACCTATAAACTTTAAGAGGATTTCTCCTGGATCAGCCGGAATAAAAATAGATGCTTATGACTATAATGCAGATACAGGCATACTAAGCTTAATTATCTCTGATTTTAAAAATACAAACGATGCGTGGTCGTTAACAAAGGGTATAATTGAGAAAAATTTCAAGTTGCTAGAAAGGTTTATAGAACTTGGATCTAGTAAAAATAAAACTAAAGTGATTTCTGAACATTCACCTGAAAAAGACTCCATTGATTACATATCAGAAGTTTATTCGGATGCATTGAAAGTTAACTTTATTCTAATCTCAAATGGTTGCTTGAGCAGCAGAGTAAATACTTTAGCAGTTGATGGTAAAAAACATTACTTAATCTGGGACTTAACAAGATTATTTGCATTTGAGAATTCAGGAAAAGAAAAAGAAGATATTAATTGCATTTTTTCAAAACCAGTTTCCGCATTACCCGCATATGAAGATCCTGATAATGCAGAATCTGTAAAGTCTTATTTGATAGCACTTCCAGCAAGTGAGTTAGTTTCATTCTATAATACTTTTGGTGAAAGGTTATTGGAGCAGAATGTGCGTACATTTTTACAGTTTAGGGGCAAGGTTAATAAAGGAATAAGAAATACAATACAAAATGAGCCATCGATGTTCTTTGCGTATAATAACGGAATTACCGCAACAGCTGAATCAGTCAAATTTGATTCAAAAAAGAATGTTATTACTGAAATGAAAAATTTTCAAATTGTTAATGGGGGACAAACGACCGCCGCTCTATTTGCATCTAGTTGTCGAGATCGTCTCGATATATCTAAAATCTTTATTCAGACAAAACTAACTACACTATCAGATGCTGCAGTAGAAAGATATGTTCCTTTAATCTCAAGGTTTGCAAACACTCAAAATAAAGTAAGTGATGCCGATTTCTTTTCTAATCATCCCTTTCATAAAAGAATTGAGGAGTTTTCACGAAGTGTTTGGGCCCCTCCCCAAGAAGGTAAAACAAAAGATACACATTGGTTTTACGAAAGAGCTCGAGGCCAATATGCCAATTCCATGTATTTCTTATCACCTGCGAAGCAAAAGCAGTTCATCAAATCAAATCCGAAGAACCAGATGTTCACAAAAACCGACCTTGCAAAGTATGCTTATACTTTTATTGGTGAGCCGAATAAAGTAAGCCAAGGTGCGCAAGCCTGTTTTAGAAGATTTGCTGAGGTTATTTCATTATTATGGGAAAAAGATAACACCCAATTTAATGAGCTTTACTATAAAAAAATAATAAGTCAGGCGTTGATTTTCAGGGGGCTTGACAAAGCAATATACCAGCAGAAATGGTATGATGGACATAAGGCAAATATTGTAACTTACACAATCGCAAGATTTGTAAAAAAGCTAAATGAATTGAGAATAAGCTTAAATTATAAATATATATTTTTAAAGCAGGGTGTTTCAGAAGAATTAAATAATTTTTTAGTTAATCTCGCTTTAAATACGAGTAATGAAATTCGTGAAAGAAGCGACGGTAATGTCCCTCATTTCTGCAGAAAAGATATATGTTGGCAGCAAATCAAGAAAATTGATTTTGACTTAAGCACAGATATTCCGGAGATAATGGCTCAAGATGAAGTGGATATTGATGAAAGGAGTGCGAGAAAAAATCAAGGTATTCTAAACGGAATTGAAGCTCAAATCTACGTTGTAAATAAATCTGGTAGATTTTGGAAATCATTAATTGATTGGAATTTAATTGAACAAGCTTTCACTGAAAAAGAATTAAGTATTCTCAAAATAGCTTCTCACATACCTAATAAGATCCCATCTGAAAATCAGAGCATGACATTGATTAATATAGAAAACCGAGCAATTGAATTAGGGTTTAGATAGTGAGATTTTATCATCTTGCTGCTTTTTAATTTACATACGGATGCTCCAATGGATTTAACAGTCATATAATCGCATTAAAAGCTAGGTTTAAGCCATTTTTCAAAGAGTATGTTGTTCCTTGATGACCAGATTATAGCCACACTATGATTTATGGTTCGAAAAATTATATGTGGTCGATAACTGATACAAATTCAAATAAGGAAGGCATCATTAAAATAATGAAAGTTGAATTTTCTGGTTAAGATAATATACTGAATCCTGACTTTCAACTCAATGAGGTGTTTATGCCATACGTAATAGAAGCCAAGAAAAGAGAAAGAAACCGTGTTATGCTCCGTTACTTCCTTATTAGCAATGAGGGCGAATCAGAGTGGGTTCGAAAGAGATTTAAAGCTAAAGCTTATCCATCTGAGCGACTTGCAAAACAAGCTAAAAGAATGATAGGGGAACCAGCATTATCAAAGTTAAGGGGAGATAAAAGTAATTGGAAAATATCGATTAAAAGTCTTTCATATCAAATTACAGAAACCGAAATGCGAGAATTAGTGAATGAATGTGTCGAAGGTCTAGTCAAGCGAACTGGTCTCACGCGGCAGACAATAAAAAGAAAGCTCAAAGAGAGAATCTAATCACCTGCTAGTTACTGAGCTTTATCCCGCTACTATGAATAAATCTGGACGACTCATGAGTGAAAAAAGTATTTTTGAATTAGCTGATTTTGAAGAGATATTTGAATGGTTGTCCTATGGCATCGAAGAATATCATGAAGACATTCATGAAAAAAAGTGTGATCCTGATTTGCTGAAATATTGGAATGATAATGTTCATTGTAGAGGTATTGTTGGTTGTAATTCTGGATGTCATTTAACTGGACTTATCATTGAGATATTAGTTGATGAAAAGTCCAATCAAGCACAGTTAATATGGATTGATGGTAATGGAAAATCCCCAATGGGAGAGATTATCTCGCCAGTAAGTGATAAAACAATATTTGATGAGTTTGAAAAAGAATTCGAAGAGTGGCCCGGAGAAATATTTATTCACACTGATGAAGTTAACGATCATGATGTATTGAATAAAACGAGATTTAAAAAGTTCCTTGAAAAGCAAGTGGTCCCATGGTGGCCAGATTACATGCCGCCTTTTGAAATATGGTTTGAGAAATTATACGAGATAAATAGCTGGCACAAATTCAAAGAATGGAAAGAATCTTATAAAAAGTGAGAGCCAGAATCAATTTGCATAGATCTTATGGCTTGTAGATAGAATTTTAGGAAATATATAGCTGATGAGTAAAAAACCAAACTTAAGTAAGCTTGCTTGGATTTCAAAAACTAAAGGTGTCGCTATAATTCTACCTAAAGATCGATTAATTCATAATGAGAAGTTTCCGAACTACGTCCAGGTAGAGCTAACCGAAGAGGATGTTTTAGATATAAATGAGTTCTCGAATATTATGAATCCGAAAGATGAAATAATTTGGACGACTCATGAATAAATTACTTTTGATAACAATCATAATTCTTTGTGCATTTGATTATGCCCTAAGTGGTGTTGGACACGTGGAATTTCGGGTTCGAGGATCTTTGAATCAATTTGATCATATTTTTATCAACCCTGATTACGATGAGTCCACTGCTGATGAAAATTCATTCTGGGAAAGGGTAATTTTTGATATTGGAAAAACCAACATTTACATTAATGACTGGATACAAGTGTTAGACACTCTTTGTTGGGTTCAAATCAGTAGTAATGAGATCTCTCGAGATATTAGACTTCAGTTATACGGACCTGAAATGGAACTCGACTATCAGCCTGACTGTAGAGATTACCCAGGTGTATTTTTATACGCGAATTATCACAATGACACACCTTCGTGGGCTGATGTCTCATGGAATGGCGGCTTGATCACTAATGGATTTGCTTTAGCTAGTTCAAGGTATGCTCAACAAAGACTAGGGGAAGATTTTTGGTATACTAACCTTAATGGAGTAGTGTACATGTGGACCAATCAGATTGCCTACTTGAGGATAAATTTTGAAAATATAACAAAGAGGGAAGAAGATCTATGGCGAGATTCTGCAGTAGGTGTTGTGTGCACAAATTGTTGGGAGTGCAATAGAGAAGCTTATATTAAAAAGTAAGGTTTAAATAATTTTTTTAATCATGTTCATAAGAAAGAATATTACAAACTACTCCAGCTATCTGTTTTGCTAAGAATGGAGGAACAGCATTCCCAACTTGGTGGTATTGCGAAGTTCTTCCTCCTTCAAAAAAGTAGTTATCTGGAAATGTTTGGATGCGTGCAGCTTCTCGTACTGTTAAGCCGCGGCATTGAAAGGGGTCTGGATGTATGTAATAGTGACTATCTTTCGATATATGACTTGTAATTGTGGATGCTGGTTTATCCCATACTTGGACCTTGAAGCGATCTGCAAATTTTTGATTAGGATCTTCATGATTGATATTTTTATGCTTTGGAAGTAGTTCTCGAGGGAAATCTTTAAGTGAAGGAGATCGTCCTTTTACATTTCCAAATGCAGATGCAAATAAATAACGATATAGATCACTCTTCATATGTGAACGAGTATCATGGTTCGGCACACAAGTTAAATTTTTGTCATAAAACCACTCCTTTGCATGATAGGTCTTATATGTCTTTTTAGTGTTACTTATTCTCTGTAGATTCGAGTTACAAATTTTGGCGATATTACGATTAATCTCAGCCTTTATTTCAGATTCCAATGATTTGAACCAACTTGTTTTTTGGACTAAAGATAAATATTTAATCCATTCATTTGCCGAATCTGCACCTTTTGAGAAACCACTGCGTAGATTAGGGAGTTTCTTAATAACTTTTTTTAGTGGCACTGGATTTTGCTTGATAAGAGATGTTATTTTACCTTGAACCTTCGGGAATACGTCCTCACGTATTCCAAGAAGAATGACTCTGTGACGAGCTTGTGGTATCCCATAATTTTCTGCTTTTATTAGATATGCTGAGTAATCTTTTTCCTCAGGTTCACTCGCAGTAACAAATGATAGAATTTTGTAAGATGAATTTGATGTATTCTTCCAACCATTGTCATTAGCCGTTTTGGTTGGGTTGCGTAGGTCCTCTAATATGGTTGGAAATATTTTTTTACCATTATGTTTTGAGGATAGAATACCCTTAACATTTTCCATCACAAAAATAGAGGGACGATGTTGCGCAATAATTCGTAGATACTGTTTGTAAAGTTGGTGGCGATGATCTTTGTCAAAATCACTAATTAATTTCTTAGATCGATCACTTTTTAAATAACCCAAGATTCGGCTTCTTCCTATAATTGAATATGCTTGGCATGGAGGTCCTCCAATTAATACCCAATCGTCTTTACCATCTAATGCATTTGATATTCTCTCATCGATTAAGGGTTGATGTATTTTTTTAGGATTACCAAGCTCAGCACAGATAGATTCTTTACTTGCTATCTCCCAAAATATGGGATGATTCTCTTTCAAATTCTCAATAGTTATATTGCCAGCTAAATAATCATAGTATTCTTTCGGTATTGGCATATTTGAATATAAAAACTGCCTCATAAATGATCGAAGTCTCAGTGTCTTATGTGCAATCGGATCCTTTTCTACCGATAAAGCAATCTTAAATGGGTGGCTGCCATTAATCGGACTTGAAAAACCTTCACCAAGCCCTCCGGGGCCAGCAAATAAATCAATGACAGGGATGAAACACATTTAATAGCCTATCGAGGTTTTATTTTTTAATTTAATATTTTCAGGTGTATTATCTTGGTTAGTTTCGTAAAGGTAATCTGAAATTTTTATCTCAAAAAACTGCGCAAACTTCTCTTCACTTTGAGTCATGCTTCTCCGGTCTTCTAAAATTCTTCTCTTAATCAGCGTCTAAAGTAGCCCATTTCAGGATTCTGATCAGTTCCAATTACTAGTCCTCTATCCAGCAAGCGATTAAACTCTTCACAAGCAGTTTCCGGCAATAGAGCACAATTGTGGCAGGCTGCGAGGTTGATAGAATCAGGACCTTGTCCGTTCATGCCGCCAATGTCCATGCAAACAGGATCAGCAGAACACCATGATGCATTATCGAGTGCTCTTTCGAGTGCATTTTCTAGATAGCCGGGTCGACCTGAATTGACCAAACCACCCATTGAGCCTTCAGAATCGCCAGAGGCTGTATATATGAGGACACCATTCATTCTGATGTCATCTCTAGAGGATACAAACAAACGTTCTCGAAGAGATGCACTGCTATATCCGCACTCGAATGTTAGCTGGTTCAGGATGAGGTGTGCAAAGGTATGGATGAGAACGAACTGAGGAGTAATCTGTTTGTCATCAAGATTTCTGTTTTGCAGCGCTTGCCTGTAATTATCCTCTAGCTTTTTCACTCTATTCAGCACAACTTCCTGTTTTGCCCATTCAGATATGCGTTCATCATCAAACCCAAAGAAAATGCCTTCCCCAAAAACTTGGTAGGCAGGAAGCCAGTTTCCCTTCTTATATTTCCACAGCTGTCGACGCCTCTCCAGTTGGGATACAGGAACGGCATTCACCCTGGAAAAACCATTGAAAGCTCTGGTTTCTTTCAGCTTCTCAACTAGAACAATTGAACTGAACTTGTTCATTTGAGCGGATGCAGAATATTCAGACACCGATTTTGCGGCTGTCTTCAGATCTGTTAAATCCTGAGTTTTGTTATTTAAACGAACAAACTCCGCATACCTAAATTCATCTTCAGATACTTCAGCACCGGACACTGATCCGGTACCGTTTTCGGTATTTAAAAAATACTGCTTTATCACCTCACACACGCTATCGGGGGTATAGCCGGAAAAATGCGATCCAAGCTGTGTCATCAGTTTGTCTGCAATGATTTTTTCGTCATCCAAGAAGCTTAGCATAACACGTAAAGCCGCACTTACTGATGGCCGTTTGCAGATTTCGTACACCTCTCCCACTTTCTTTTCTGTGCCTTCAGGTGGAAGATAGATTGCGCTCGCAATCTGAGCAAAGTGCAAATTTGATGCACTTCGAAGAGCGCCACGAAGCTGCCCCTCGCAATTGGCAGTGCCAACTTCTTCTCCTAACCATGGACACGTGCCGGAGCAACGATAGTCTGCAATTCTCCCTGGCAATGCACCTTCACGAGTTATGCCTGCGAGTGAACAAGACACATCTGCATGTCCCTCTCTTTTCCATATAACCTTCAGCCCACTAAGACCACCTCCACCAGAGGATTTTAAATACAGCTTTCCTTCTTGGCGGGGATTAGCAGTTTCCTGAACCCACTCCCACCACGGAAAATCCTGCACATGTCCTTTTTCGCAAACAGCGATAAAACGTACTTGGTGCATTTTTCCCCAACATCCGTGCTCTTCACATTTTGGTTCTAATTGCCGATATGTAAGTGGATATTTCTTTAGCCATCCGCATTTGGGATTGCTACAGCTATGCCACTGTGGAAATCGGAGGAACGGCACCTTGAGGTTTACATTTTCAACTGAATCGAATTTTCTTGGTTCTCTATAATCCGGAGGAAGACGAAATTCAGCGACATTTAAACGTTGTGCAAGACGTAATTCGTCACTAATGACAAAGTCATCTTCTTTCACATCGTCTTCATCAAACCACGCATCTAACCCCGCAGTAATTAGCGATATACCATCCTTACCTGTCGGAATTGATCCAACTCCGAAAGGTGCAATCAATTGACTTCTTCTAATTGGTAAAATGTTATCATGCATCGCTGTCCTCCATTAATTCCTGATTCTGTGCATCGAGATACTTGAGTGAGATCTTTGCTTGGCATGTGGCATCAACATTCCTCATGGATGTCTGAGTTGACCATGAATTGTATTCAAAATCAGGGTCAACGTACTCTCCAGCATAGCGGAGAATGGCATCTGCCCCTGGATTATTATTATTAATCCAGTTTTCTTTACTAAAAGATTTCAGCTGTTTAACTCTAAGATCCAACATGTAGTTGAAGTGAGCCATATCTCCAGCATTAAGAAGTGCAGATGCCCTGTTTCGAAGTAAGTCGGCAACTCTTTCAACTAAGCCCGGATGAATTTCATTGGGATGAACAATTTCATCTTCTGCTCCCAGCTGTCGGATTCCCGCTATTAATGCAGCATGTATGGAACGAGATAGAATAGGTGGAGCGAACGGTGTTACCGAGGTAGGCTCAACTTGGGCGTATAGTTTTTCATGGTAACTCCTAAATCGCTCATAGTGGGAGCGATCACGAGGTTTACTTGGACTGTAAAACGTGTTTACAATACCTGGCTTATTTCGTCCTATTCGACCGGATACCTGAATATATTGTGATGTTGTCTTGGGTTGACCGATAATTGTCATCATGCATAAGCGACCAACGTCAATCCCAACCTCAATGATGCTTGATGCGAGGCAGGCATCAATAACACCTTTATTCGGCTTCGCTGTTTCTAATTTTGTAAGAACTCGTGGTATTTCCTCATTGGACAAACGGCTAGTAAGCTCCTCCACACGATTCAGATAACGAATGTTCTCTCCGGTCTGTCGTCGCAGAACGCTTGCATAATCAGGAATATCTGTTTGGAACAGCGTTAGCGCCGTTCCAAGTTCACGTAAACTATTGTAGAATGTAAGTATAGTCCACCATGGATCTTGACGTTTCGAATCATCACTGACTATTTGAGCAGCATTTAGTAAACTTGAATATGCAACAACCTGAGCGAAGGTTAGTGATGAATATCCGGGAGCATTAATTCCTATATAAATACGACCGGGTTTGTTTTCTCCTTTCTCATCTCGGTCAGCGACTGCAAAAAATGAATCATCAGCATCACTCCCGGGGGGCGGA
>MDTB01076161.1_pt1 | contig 12695 bp, 17 predicted proteins | sample 811161 | NCBI WGS metagenome assembly MDTB01 (sample SAMN05326650, study PRJNA326480) | marine metagenome | isolation source: seawater | place: Mediterranean Sea | collected 2009 | reverse complement strand
GGGCGATTAGCTCAGCGGGAGAGCACTACCTTGACATGGTAGGGGTCACTGGTTCGATCCCAGTATCGCCCACCACCGGCCGCGACAAAATTAAGAACTAAAAATAGAACTGAGTGTCTGTTTTAATGTTCAGAAATGGAGATATATTCTCCAGCTAAACTTTCCAAGGTAAATCAACTTCCGTCACGCTTAGCGTCTACGAGCGTATCAATTGCTTCGGTTGAATAGCTGTGGGCAAGAGCAGCAATATTGTGCTCGTCTTTTGGCTTACCACCAGCGTTGCCGCTGCAGGCTCTTGTTAAACGCCCTGATTGCATCGTGTATTTAATCTGAATTGAGGGTTAGTTTAGGCTGATCTGCCTTTCGGAGATAGGGAAGCAATGACCCGCATCCTAACCGTCATCGCGCTTTTCTTTGTGACGCCTGCTTGATCAGGCGAGGTTTTGTTAATCTTGCTTGACGCGACGCCGCGCGAGCATATCGTCAAAGCGTGATTCACCAATTAATGTGCCATCTTTAGCCAAGCTCTCGGCCAGTGAATTTTTAACGGCTTTAAGTTTAAACAGCACTAGCGCGCCCTCAGGGCCACCGCGCTCCATATGCACATCGCCTGGTTCTTTATGAGCGTAATCGCCAACCTTTCGGATTTTTGTCGATAATTCCTTACCTGTCGACAGGTCAATGTCCACGACATGCAGTTCACCTGCCAATACCACTGATGTGGTGTCCGCCGTGTGGCGATGAAAGTGGCAATAGCTGTTAGGTGCCCATCGATACAACAAATCGACATGGCCATCATCGCGAATGCTTAATAGCGCTGCTTCATAATCAATTGGGTAATCAAAGGTCTCATCACCAACAAAACGCCGCCATTTCAGGTTTTCATTATCAAATAAATTCACAATCCACCTCAAACAAGAAGTTTAAGGTTAGTGAAAATTGTAAGGTGATGCAAGTAGCGCGCATTGCACACAAAGTGAAGTTTTAACCAGTCACCTCATCAACCGCATCCGTCACTGTAGCTTCACTTCATAGGTGTCCAAACTCACCGAGAGATTTGAAGCATGATATGCTCATAATCAGTGCCTCTGAACATAACGTAAGGGGCACCGCTCTTGAAACTGCTAGGGATTTTGTCAACGCTACCCTTTGGGCCCACAATCATAATATGCGGCCCTTCTTTAATCCACGCGCCTGTTGTTTGGTCTGTGTTGTAAGGGTCGTCATTATCAATCGGTGCATCTCCTTGCAGCATATAGGAGAAGCCTAGCGTATCCGTGCTAAATGGTTTTTTTGCATTGAGCGCTTTCATCAATGCCTGCCAGACAGGGTCGTTGCACATAGGGTTTTCGTATTTTGGCGGCAAGCCTGGACTGCATACCCAATCATTATTTCCCTGCGAGAGCAGTTTGCCGTCTTCGTCCAGAACAGTGGCATTTTTACTGATGAAATCGGGCGCAGCCGATTTTGCCAAGGCAATTTTTTCATTATTTGAAAGAGCCAGGGCTTCTTGGGTTGCAGACAAAACAACCACGCCAATAATCAACATACCAAAAAGTCTAAGCAATTCATTCCTCATATCCATCACTCCATCAAAGATTACTTGCATGTAAGTTGCCAGAATGTTGGTTGATTTCAAGGCCAAATAAGTTGGCCTCTTACTTGCCTTAATGGCTTCTCCGAAAAACACTGTATGGCGACTAATCAATTACTTCATCAACTGCATCCATCGCTGTCGTAGTTGAAAAACAAAAGTTTCTCGTTTTTGGAGACATATTCTCCAGATAAACTCTTCAAGGTAAATTTGCGTTGTGCTTAACGGCGCTGATGACAATGCTGTGGCAGGCGTGTCGCCCACTCTATCGCCTCTCGCATTGCGCATAAGGTCTACGAGCGTATCAATTGCTTCGGTTGAATAGCTGCGGGCACAGTGCGAGCCCGAAATGCAATGTCTGAGAAAAATGTCGGGACGACCAATTCTTGATGAAAGTGTTAGTATTTACGATATGTATGTATGAGGAAGATATCGACCGATGGCTTGGACGCCACGAATAACCCAAATCAAACTCCGGTACTCTGTATGACTCGTATCAAAAAAAGATTTGCACTCCTTTTCATAACAACCGCGTCGCTTGAAGATTTGAGGGCAACTTGATTTCGGTTCTTAAGGACTATCACCCTTTAATCATCGAAGGTATGGGAGGTTACGATTCGCGTGACCCTGACCTTGTTGCCCAGCAGATTGTCATTGGTTTGCATGAGCATTGGAGCATGCAACCGCCCAAAACGCCAATTACGCTGGTTACACAGGGTGACCCATATGACGAAAAAGGCATTTCTGCTATCACCCGCAGAGTTGCCGACAAATTAGATATTCTTCGTGCTTTAGTTTACCTAGACCCTGAGATTGCTGATTATCACCTGCCGAATGCTGACCTGTATAAGGTAAAAATCAAAATCCAATATTCGCATTTAGTCCAGATTTTAGAGACATCAGAGGTTGGATTTCTCGCAAAGTTATCAGCGGGGGTTCGCGCAAGTTTGGAAGAGAAAAATGCTCAACGTAGGACTTTAGAGAAAGCGGCTTTGCCCCAATATTTTTATGATTTTGCAATGCTTCAGGAAGTGACGAAAATAGCCTGTAAGCAAATTTGTCAGGCCGTAACTGTTGCCCATACAAGCTGCGAAATAAGTCCGTTTTCAGTGACAAGCTTTTATAATGTTGGGCTAGAGTTGGGGCTCACTCAAGTCGAAGACATAGTTCCATATAAAGCCCGAGCCGGTTTATGAATGAAAGCCTTTGGCCACATATTTCTTCAGGCCTTTAAAACCTTGTTTCCACTGGCACTCAATCGCATCGGTAAAATCGGTGTTCGTATTGGCTATGGCGGCGGCCGCCAGCGGCGATCGGCAATATGGGGTGGCGGATGCAACACACCGCTCGCCGCTGATGAGCCACCCGATGGGAAGTAGAACTGTAAACTTCAACATGATACGCAAAACAGATGGCATCCACCGCCCAGCTTGCTAGCTTTCAACTAACATTTTTTGGTGTAGATCGCTTGTGCGACTTCACCTTAACGGGTTTTGGCCCGGGTTTGTTGCCACCGCGTCCATGTCAATCATACGTTCTAAGTCTATTGAGAGAGCATGATGTCAACCTAGCTTCTGGACATACTGGCGCGTTTGCGCGCGCGCATTCGCAGCGATGCGCAATTGCCTGCGCCGACGGTGCGCGACACGGTAGAGCAAGCAGCGTCAGGCGACCAGACGGTTTATCAAACTGGCAAAAAGCAAGGGCCGTTCGATTTGAACACGGTTCGGACATCAAAAACTCTTTCGTTTTGAGGGTGATGTCGTCTCGGCATCACCCTTTTTTATTTGCCCTTGAAATTGAAAGCGGGATCTTGGGGGGACTACTCTCTGATCATGTTTATCGGAAAGAGAAGTTTAGCCCTTGGTTTAGCAAATGACTTTGCGATTAGCTCAGCCGGAGAGCCCTACCTCGCGCACATCTATTCATGCATCTGGCAGCATTGTTAGCCTTGAATAGCGAGCAGCGTCAAAACGCCGATCGCACCCATCAAATAGGCACCCGGCAAAGCGACAAGCTCTTTATGGCCTTTCGCCATGAAGAAGAAGAACAGGCACGCCCCCACGAGATGGATAGCCATTATCGGATATGCCATCAAAATAGCGTGCCTATTAAAGGCGACGAACAGCAATGACAAACCGCTGACCGACAACATGATCGTAAAAACATCCCATGACACCGCACTAATCGACTTTTCTCTGGCTGGTAGAATTGTTTTATCAATCAGGCCCAAATAGATTTTTCTACCCCATATGCCATGGGCAGCGACAGCCAAGAAACACACTGCGGCAGCGGTCATAAGTAAGTAGAAGCTCATTTTAGTGTTCCTGTTCTGGATGCCTCAGACTATCGTAGCTACTTAACGCAGAATAGCTCGTATTTTTACCGATATCCCGCGTCTGTAATGTTCTGACGTTTTGAATGGAAACCAATAATGGGAAAATTGAATAAACCACGCCTCGCCATTATTGGCACTGGCTTGTCTGCTTTAGCCTGCGCTGATGGTGTTGCGCAGGCATATGAAATCTCTCTGTTCGATAAATCGCGTGGTCTTTCGGGGCGGCTATCTACGCGGCGCGCGCAAGCACATGCTTTTGACCATGGCGCGCAATATTTTTGCGCCGATAGCGCAGCATTTTCGAACTGGCTAAAACCCTTTGAGGCGGCAGGGCATGTGCGGTCATGGTCGCCGCGTCATGTGCAATTTGCAGCGGATGGCACGTATCATCGAAGCCGCGATGCGGCTCAAAAATTGGTTTTTGCACCGGGCATGAGTGCTATCGGCAAAGCGTTAGTGGCCGACCGACCGCAATGGCAGGTCCATCTCGATTGTGGGGTCGACGCGGTGGCGGGCGAGGCGGGCGCTTGGGTTTTGGAAGCTGGTACGCAAGGTTTCGGCCCGTTTGCGCATATCGTGTTCGCCATGCCACCGCAGCAAGTGCAGGCGCTTCTGCCCGCCAATGCCGGTTTTGCCGATGCGCTGGCCAATACCGACATGCAGGGGTGTCATTCGTTGATGCTGGGCTATAGCACCGAGGAAGCACCCGCATTGGATTGGGATTGCGCGCATTTTGATGATGAGGTGCTAGGGTTTGCCGCTGTCAACTCAACCAAGCCCGGGCGGGGCGGCGCGTATGCGCTGGTTCTGCAAACGCAACACGAATGGTCGCAAAGGCATATAGAAGAACCAATAGAGGCTGTCAGCACGACGATGAAACGGCGGTTCCACGATTTAACCGGATGCTCGACGGAGGCTAGCGGTTACGATCGTGTCCATCGTTGGCGTTATGCCTCGACCCGCGTCGCGGCGGCAACACTTGCGCAGCCCTACTTATTGGATGCGAAACAGGGATTATCGGCAAGCGGTGACTGGTGCTGTGGGTCTAACGTAGAACACGCTTTTTTAAGCGGCACGGCATTGGCCGCACAGCTCTGCACCTAGCGAGCTGCGCGGCTACCGTCCCGATTTATTTCGCGATGTAAACGTCGTGCGTAAGTGTGCGCGCAGACGCGTCGAACACAACCTTGTCCAAGTTCTGCGTGCCGTCATTTATCCGAAACAGGATATGCATGACAAACTTTGTGCCGTCCCTGTAATACGAACCTGCGCCAGACCCTATCGCAAATGTACCGTCTTTTAACGCGCCTCTGCCCTCGCCCATTACCATGCCACCTGCACCACTTGCGTCAGGCGTCAGCGTATAGGTGAGATAAGTCCGGCCATACTCTCCCATGTTTCCTTCTGCTGTAATTGCGCCGGCTTTATCAGTGATATTCACTGACGTTATATTCATGACCACACTGTCCTGACGCTGTTTGAAGGCGAGGCTTGTGCCGCCATGACCATCGGCGAATGCAGTACTCGCAAAGCAAGTGATAAATATGGCTACTAAAAACTTTTTCATGACTTTCTCCCTATGTGTCTCCTTATGTGCGAAGCCGTGAGGAATTACGCGCCGAATGAACCGACAAGGTCTTGCCTCTGTGCTTGCCCATGGAGACATCAGACTTACGTGCGGGGTTTCCTTTGTTAAGCCCAAAAAACTTGCAACGCGCAGAGCCCAGAATATCCGCAGCTCTTCTGAGGTGGTGGTAAGGCATGTCACCCTCAAGCTTGGCTAATTTTCTGAGTGGTGATTTGTATCTGGACGTTCCATGATGCGGGTATGAAGACACTTAACGCACGCTGTTCTCGACCATCCGTCCAATCGATCGCTGCTTCTCTTGTATGGGTTACGTTTGTATGGGCCGTTAATTCGAACAGCGCAGTGGCGCGTCCGAATATTCTTTTGCTCATGGCCGAAGATATGAGCCCGCGCGTTGGTGCTTTTGGCGATGAGGTGGCTGTGACGCCGAACATTGATGCGTTGGCACGCCAAGGCGTTCGTTACACCAACGCGTTTACCACAGCCGGTGTATGCGCCCCCAGCCGCGCCGCGCTTATTCTCGGCAAACAACAAATATCCACCGGCACACAGCATATGCGCACCAGCTCACGACCCGAAGGTGGCTATGTGTCTGTGCCACCTGCGGGTGTAAAGGCTTTTCCCGAATTGCTGCGCGCTGCGGGCTACTATACTTTTACGGACGAAAAACTGGATTATCAGTTTAGCGGTATTTGGGCCGATAGCGGACCAGCGACGATTTGGGATAGCGAGGGTCGGGAGGATGCCAGCTGGGAAAATCGGCGAGAAAATCAGCCGTTTTTTGGGTTTCGAAATTTTGAGGTAACTCACGAGACCGGCATCTTCCGTCCTTTAGGCAACATGCCGGTGAGTGTTACGCATTTTATTGTGCAGCTGATGCGGTGGTGGCAGATGGATACCCCGGTGGTGCCCGTTGTTAGTCCAGCAGATGTGGAAGTGCCACCATACTATCCCGATACGCCAACTGTGCGTCGCGATATTGCGCGCCATTACGACAATATTGCGTATATGGATGGGCAGGTTGGCGCGATCCTCCGGCAGTTGGAGGAAGACGGGCTGGCTGATACCACAATCATTATTTGGACGACAGATCATGGCGACGGCCTGCCGCGCGCCAAGCGGGAGCTGTTCGATGCTGGCCTGAAAGTGCCGATGATTATTCGTTGGCCTGCTGCGTATCGGCCAGAAGGTGTCGCCCCCGGCAGTGTGGAAACGCGCATGGTGAGTTTTCTAGATCTCGCGCCGACCCTTTTGTCTCTCGCTGGCGTGGATGCGCCCGACTACCATGACGGCGTGAACTTTATGGATACGGAAGGCTCGCCGCGCACATATATTCATGCATCACGCGACCGGATAGATGATGTGACGGATCGCCAGCGCGCAGTGCGCGATGCGCGCTTCAAATATATTCGCAGCTGGTATCCAGACCAGCCCGAAGCCACTGGCGTCGCCTTTCGTGACAATATCGACATGGTGCGCGAAATGCGGGCCAGGTTTACAGCGGGCAATCTGGACGCGGTGCAGCGCCGCTGGTTCGAAGCCCCGGGGAAAGAGCGCTTATTTGACTTGAAAGCTGATCCTCACGAAATCAATAACCTTGCCGCGGACCCGGCCCATGCCGAAGACCTTGCTCGTTTACGCGCCGAAATGGACGCCTGGCTGGAGCGGGTTGGCGATTTGAGCGCGCAATCCGAAGCCGAGATGGTGGCGCGCTTTCAGCCCGATGGCACTCAGCTTGTGACGCCTGCACCAGCGGCGCGTGTGGAAGACGCGCAACTGATCGTGACGCCGCAGGCGCCAGATCATTCGGTGGAATATCGTTTAGGCGATGCACGCTGGCGGCTTTATACTGGTCCCGTCTCGGTTTTGGCGGTTCCCAAAGTTGAGGTCCGTGCCGTGCGCTATGGATGGCAAGCAAGCAAGATTGTCGATGTGAGGGACGCGAGATAAGTCGAACAATGCCTCAGATTTTCTCAAATCGCGCATCATCAAGGCGACGACTAAAATTATCAAGCGAGGGTGTTATGGAAACATATCAAGGTGGATGTCATTGTGGTGCCGTGCGGTTTGAAGTTGAAATGGTCGCACCGCATGACGCGCTTTACCGTTGCAACTGCTCGTTGTGCCGCAAAAAAGGTATCATCATGAAGCCGCTGCCGCAGGATGATTTCAAAGTGCTGACGGGCGAGGATGACCTTGGTGTCTATCAGTGGAACAAGAAAATTGCAGCGCATTATTTCTGCAAAATTTGCGGCGTCTATACACATCACAGACGTCGCCGCGACCCGACGCAAATTAGCATCAATATTGAATGTTTGGACGATATGGATATGCCGGAGGCAGACATCATCGGATTGACAAACGGTCTCGAACACAATTGATATGAAAGCCAGAAACCTGTCTGGCTGTCACTGCGGGAGACCCAATGGAACATCGGTTAATCAAACACGGCTTTATTCTCATTTTTCTGGCGCTCATCACCGGGTTCGTTATACCTGCGGCTGAGGCTCCACGCCTTGCTTTATCGGCGCATACGATAGCGCTGATGAGCGGCATATTATTGTTGGCGATTGCGGGTATCTGGCACAGGCTGGTATTATCGGAACGCCAACTCAAAGTGACCTATTGGGGTTGGATTTATTCAAGCTATGCCAACTGGTTCGCGATCTTGTTTGGCGCCATAACCGGCGCCGGTCGCATGACGCCGCTGGCAGCTAACGGGATGACGGGGACAGATTTTTCTGAATTAGTGGTGGCTTTTTTGCTTGTTTCGCTCAGCCTGGCCGCGCTGGTTTCTGCCAGCCTGTCAATTTGGGGAGTTGCCCGCAAGAGCTGACACCTTGCCTGATGGCCGATGAACTCGGCCATGTTGGTCTTTTATCGGGGGGTGCTTGTTGCTCTATATCGCCCGTTCACGTTACGATTGGGGTAGGGAGTTTTGTGAAAATGTATTTTGTCGTTGCAGGCTTGATTTTTGTAGGAGAGTACCGGTGACAGAGTTTTACGTTGAAAAAGTTCTTCGGGTCGATCTGACCATTCGTGGACCGTATCCTGTGCGCGATGATCTGATTGTTATCGAAATAACGGGTGGCAGTTTGTCGGGCATTGGTGCGTATGCTGATAAACTATCCGGCATGGTGAAAGCGCCTTCCGGCGATGCACTAGTTGTCGATGCGAGCGGTGCCTTCAAGCGAGATGTGCGTCTGCTGGCTCAGATGGATGATGAAAGTTTTTTGCATATGGAATATGGGGGCAGGACACGTCCCAATGATGCTTTTAATGAAAAGTCGGAAAAGGGCCTCGAGGTTGGCGGTGATGAGGTCTATTTCATGATACAGCCAAGTTTCGTTTCGGCGTCGCCAAAATATTCTTGGCTGTCGGAGCATGTCTTTGTCGGGAAAATGAACACCGTCGTGTTTCCGAGCCCACAAACGGACGGGCGTGTCAGCTATGATATCGCCAAAGTTTCGTGACGCTGAACGGCATGAAAAACTCGAGTGGAAATGGTGCCAGGTCAGGCGGCGAATAGGCTGATGGATCGACAGTTGGATAACGCGATAATTTCAGAAATTATTGAAATGGCTTGGGATGATGAAACCTCTTTTGACCAAATTAAGCTGGCGCATGGGCTGAGCGAGAACGATGTTATCCAGTTAATGCGCCGCGAATTAAAACCGTCGAGTTTTCGCATGTGGCGCAAACGGGTTTCAGGCCGCGCTGCTAAGCACGGCAAGCTGGCAAAGCGCGTGCGATAAATTAGGACGGATATGGCTTTTCGTCGGGTTTTTATTGCCAAGGGCGCTTGTTTCGGCGGGTTTCAGTTTTTGCCCCTCGCAATATTGGCAGATGTGATCGACGTCGAAACCGCGGAAACTGGTACAGCCCGTGCTGGCGCTCCGGTTTCCGCTTACAGAAAAAGTGCACGCTGAATTACAAGATCGTATTCGCGCCCGAACCACATCAGCGCAGCGTCAGGCTGACACTGGCAAAGGCTGCCATATGTCGGCAATGCGGCGGCCGTCGAAAACCGCGATTTTGGGAAATTGCAAAAAAACGGCTTCGCTCTGGTTTGGCCGCAGAAATACAAAATCATCGACAGACAGTTTTAGTTGGGTCGGGCCAACCAGCATTTCCTGATTGCTTGAGCGCCCAAATAAAGCACTGTTTTTGAGCCTTGGTGGGAAGACCGCCTGCGCCATCCAGTAGCCGCCATGAATAAAAATCGTGCTACCCGATTGGGTTTTGCCGAGCAAATTATTGGCGTGTTCAAGCGCGGGCAAACGGACACCTTGACTAACTTTGAGCGCGGGCGTTGCGATGAAAGCGGCGGGCTCAAACCCTTGCAATAATGGCAGATCAAAATCGCTGGGCTTCACCAGCGCTGAGCCAGCCGATATTTCATTGGCGTGTTCCACGGCGGTGTACAACCCGAATGTTGGGCTACCGGCTGTATTAAATGTCATTTTCTCGATTTGCGCCGGGGAGTAATATTGCGCCACCTGCGCGCGCGCAGCGACGTAGGCGGACACCGCACCTGCGCGAGCGCGTCGTCGCCAGCCTGCAAGTTTTGGCAATTTGCTGAGATGCGGCTCATAACCCATCAAACCCGATAATTCCAAATTTGGTGTTTGCGCGAGATGAGACAGCGCGGCGTCCAGCGCGAGGCCAGCCTCCATGCCGCCGCGATGCAGGCCAACATCGATCTCCAGATTAATGCGAAGCGTGATCTGTCTTTTGCGTGCCAGCTTGCCCATCTCGATGAGGCGAGCCGGCGTGTCGACCAGAAACTGTATCTGACGCGCTGCTGCTTTTTGTTTGCGCGGCCCGAGCGTATCGAATAGGGCGCTAACCGCCGCGACCGGTAATGGCTTGCCCATCAGCTGATCGGCCTTTGGCATTAAGTCAAGCATTTGCAAAGCCATGGCCGCATTAAAACTCATCAATCGGTCTGTGCCCGTGCGCGCGGCGATGTGGCTAATAAGCGGTGCGCAAGGCAGCGATTTGGCGACGATGCGAAACGCCATTCCAGGTGGCAACATCGACACGAGCTGTTTGATATTGGCATTAAGGCGGCGGCGGTCGACCACCAGCACTGGCTCGGCTAGCTTCGCCCGCTTTAAGGCTGATTGTATCTGACCGAAATATGCCGACAGATCGCGGTTCATATTTGTTCCCCGAATAGCGCGGCGAGATAGGGGTTAAGCAGGCGCCCTTGCGGGTCGAGCGTATGGCGTAAGGCTTTGAATTTGTCAAAATCGGGATACAGAGCTTGGGCTTTGTCATGCGTCAGGCTGTTGAGCTTGCCCCAATGTGGGCGTCCGCCATGCTTTTGGAAAATCGGCTCAATATGCGTGAACAAAAAATCATACGCGTCCTTATGATAGCAGTGCACGGCGATCGAAATGCGCTCGCCACCCTGAAATGGCGAAAGCCAACCATTATCGCCTTTGGTGCGGCGGGCCTCGAAGGGGAAAAATATATCGCGCCGATGACGTTCGATATAATGGCGTATTTCTTCCATCGCATCTAACCCAGTCTCAACCGGCAGGTGATACTCCATTTCATTGAAAAGCACATTGCGTTGGCTCGAAAGTAATTGCCAGCTTTCGCCGATGACATCCTCGGCCGTCGGGCTATTGCCAATGGCGCGCGCGAGCAAATATTTTCGAGCGGCTGGCAACCAGCTCAACCAATCGCGCAAGCTTTTGAGTTGCATCACCTCAGCGTCGCTCGTGTCGGGCGCACGCGGCGTATCATCGGCCTCAACAATATTGTGGGTAAGGCCGAATGAATATCCAGAAAACGGAATATAGAAGAACTCGAAATTGCGGTTTTCTGCCCATAGGCTATGTGCGCGGGCCAGCAAGGTATCATGCTTTTCGGCCCACATGCGCCGGTGCAGCTTATGGCGCTCGACCAGTTGCACTTCCATTTCGGTTATCACGCCCAGCGCGCCCAGCGCGACGCGCGCGCCGTCTAACCAGTCAGTGTTTTGTTGCGCGCTTATTTCCAGCGTTTCGCCGGTGCCTGTCACAAGACGCATGCCGGTAATTTCACCATGGAGTGCCTGCAAGCTCTGGCCCGTGCCATGCGTGCCGGTGCTGGTTGAACCAGCCAGTGTTTGAACGTCAATATCGCCCAGATTGCGAAACGCATATCCGTGATCTGCAAGTTGCGGGGAAAGATCATGCAGGCGCGCGCCAGCACCAAGCCATGCGCGCTTTTTGTCGGTGTCGATCGCGCCGATATGGTTGAATTGGTCAAGTTGTAAAATAAGGTGGTCGTTCGGCACAAGATGCGGCGAACTGTGACCCGACCCGACCGGACGCACGGGACCCGTGGCGTTGATCAAAAGTTTTTTGAGATCATCAATGTCATCAGGACGCGCCAGCCGCGCCTTGGCGGGCGGTATAGAACCTGACCAATTCTGCCAGTTTGAAGCCTGCTGCAATTGTAAACTCCTGTTATCCACGAAAGCTTAACAACTTGGTGTCAGAAAGAAAGAGCCACAATCTAGGTGCGGTTATTGCGCCCACCCGCCGCTAAATGGGATGGCTTGTCCGACAAAGAAATCACTTTCATCGGATGCCAGAAAAACGGCGAATAGAATATCTTCGCGCGCCGTCGCCAGCCGCCCAGCCGGAACATCTTTCAACAACTCCTTAAAGGCGGGTGTATCGGTGAATGCTGGCGGAAAGTAAACTGGATTTTCGACAAAATTCTGCGCGATCAGATTTATCTGCACATTATGTGCCGCCGCCTCCATGCCGGCCGTGCGCACGTAGCCGACTTGGGCATGGCGCGCCGCGCTATAGGCCGAAAGTCCCTGCATGGCTTTTAGGCCTGTGGCACTTCCAAAGACAATGATCTTACCTTTTTTCCGAGCCATCATTTGGGGCAATACTGCTCGGCAGAGCCGGTGAAGCGGGTGCACCATAATGTCGAACATACCTTGCCAGATTGTGTCATCCAGTTCAGCCGCCGGAACACCAAGGCTTGGTGGTGCTGCCAGATTGACAACCAAAATATCAATGTCGCCGCTTTCGTTTATTAGAGCTTGTGCACGATCTGGGTCGGTGAGATCCGATGTGTCAGTAATAATTTCCGCGCCAAATTCGGGAAAAATCTCCACCGTTGCAGGACCCATATAAGTATCAGCTTGTGTTACTAAAACT
>MDTB01002916.1_pt1 | contig 12695 bp, 9 predicted proteins | sample 811161 | NCBI WGS metagenome assembly MDTB01 (sample SAMN05326650, study PRJNA326480) | marine metagenome | isolation source: seawater | place: Mediterranean Sea | collected 2009 | reverse complement strand
TAGCCCCTTCTTTATTCATTTTTTTATAAAAAATGCCCAAGATTATGGCTGGAAAAAAGGATGCTGCAGCAAGTCCAAAGGCTAGGGCCACCACTGCAGCAACAAAGCCTGGCGGATTAATCCCAAAATATCCAGCAACACAAACAGCTCCAACTGCGGAAAGTCTTGCGGCAAGAAGTTCCTGCTTGTCCGTTATCTTAGGGTTGAAAACATTTTTTATCAAATCGTGAGACACCGAAGAGGAAATCACCAATAGAAGTCCTGCGGCTGTAGATAAGGCTGCTGCCAACCCTCCTGCGGCAACTAAAGCGATTACCCAAGGAGGTAAATCTGCAATTTCAGGATTGGCCAATACCATTATATCTCGATCCACAAACAACTCATTATTGGCAGCATCTGCAGAGTAATTTATTCTCCCATCTCCGTTTTTATCATTGTATTGGAGAAGACCGGTCTTTTCCCAGTTAGAAAACCATATGGGCATGGCGCTATAGGCCTTTCCGCTTACAGTATTAATAAGGTTGGTGCGAGCAAAAACTGCTATGGCAGGGGCTGTTGTGTAGAGGATGGCAATGAATAATAACGCCAAGCCCGCTGATTTGCGAGCATCTTTCACTCGTTTTACCGTAAAAAAGCGAACGATCACACGGGGCAGTCCTGCCGTTCCAACCATCAATGCTGCGGTAATAGCAAACACATCGATCATGGATTTAGACCCTTGGGTATACTCAGCAAACCCCAATTCCGTCGATAACCCGTTTAGTTTTTCAAGCAAATAGATCCCATCTGTACCTTTCGATCCCATGCCCAATTGAGGGATAGGGTTTCCCGTCATTTGTATTGAAATGAATATGGCAGGAACCATAAAAGCAAAAATCAAAACACAATACTGAGCTACTTGGGTATAGGTAATTCCTTTCATCCCACCCAAAACGGCATAGAACAAAACAATTATCATCCCAATGATGACCCCTGTATTGATATCAACTTCTAAAAAACGTGAAAATACTACTCCAACACCACGCATTTGACCCGCTACATAGGTAAACGAAACTAAGAGTGCACAGAGCACGGCAACAATTCTGGCTGTTTTGGAATAGTAGCGTTCTCCGATAAAATCCGGAACAGTAAATTTTCCAAATTTTCTAAGATACGGAGCCAATAAAAGAGCCAAGAGCACATAGCCTCCTGTCCATCCCATCAAGTAAACGGCACCGTCGTAACCCATGAATGAAATGAGACCAGCCATTGAAATAAAAGAAGCCGCTGACATCCAGTCCGCCGCAGTTGCCAACCCATTGGCAAGCGGAGAAACACCTCCCCCTGCAACATAGAATTCTTTGGTGGATCCGGCCCGAGACCAGATGGCAATTCCGATATACAAACTAAAAGTAATCCCTACTAAAACGTAGGTCCATATTTGAACGTTTTCCATGTTGGTATGAAATTAATCTTGGTCAAATCCATGTTTTTGATCCAACTTGTTCATCAATCGAACATACACAAAGATCAATATCACAAAAACATAAATTGCTCCTTGTTGGGCAAACCAAAAACCCAATGGGAACCCACCAAGTTGAATTGAGTCGAGTGATTCACGGAAAATGATCCCAGCACCAAAGGAGATCACAAACCAAATTCCAAGAAGTACAAATAAGTAACGGAGGTTTCTTCTCCAGTAGTCTCTCGCATTATTTGATTTAGATTTAGATGCCATTTTATCGCTGATTTAACTGATATATCCTCACAAAGTACAAAAAACATAGAGGTTCTGTCGTTTATATTTTCAGTTCGATATTAAATTAAAATGTATCTTACCCTTGCCTAGTCTAATTAAGCCCAACTAGCGGACGATTAATTAAATATGAGATCTAAATTATGGCAACGAAGTATGTAGACCTTTCCACGGTTAAATTTTTTATGAATGCGGTTCAACAGGTGCATACAGTCCTAGAAAAAAACACGTATCAAGATCACGATCCCGAGTCGGTAAATTTATTTCTGGATGCAGTGAAGCAATTTGCAGATAAAGAATTGTTCCCCTACTTCAAAGAGATGGATGAACAACCCGCTAGCTACCACAAAGGGTGTATTGAGGTGCACCCTCAAGTAGAAAAAATGATGAAGGAAGGAGGCGCAATGGGATTGATTGCAGCGCCTTTCAACTATGAAGACGGTGGTTTGCAAATTCCACTCTTGGTCAATACCGCAGCCAGTTATATTTTGGATGCGGCAAATAATCACCTACCTGGTTATGCAGGCCTAACTTCAGGTGCCGCTGAACTAATTATTGAATTTGGCAATGAAACCCTCAAAAATCAATACACTCCCAAGATGCTTTCCGGCGAATGGGGCGGTACGATGTGCCTCACTGAACCACAAGCAGGTAGCTCGTTGTCCGATATAGTCACTAAAGCAACCCCTGATGAAAGGGGATATTATAAGATAAGTGGTCAAAAAATATTTATTTCTGGGGGTGATCACCAGTACGCTGACAACATCGTGCATTTGCTCTTGGCACGTATTGAAGGAGCGCCTGCAGGAACCAAAGGAATCTCATTGTTTGTGGTACCCAAAAAACGACTTGATAAAAATAATAAGTTGGTCTTCAATGATGTAACTACTGTGGCCGATTTTCAAAAGATGGGTCAAAAAGGATATTGTACCACTCACCTCGGCTTTGGCGACCACGATGACTGTCAGGGTTATCTCGTGGGAGAAGCCAACAAAGGACTGCATTATATGTTTCTCATGATGAATGGCGCTCGAATTGCTGTGGGAAGAACTGCTTCGGCTATTGCATCGGGAGCCTACTATGCTTCTTTAGAGTATGCCAATGAACGCCCACAAGGACGGAAGCTGGCCTAGGATGGCACTAAAAACCTAAAACAAAAACAAAGCCTTATCGTTGAACATCCCGATGTGCGACGAATGTTGTTGCTTCAAAAAGCCATGGTTGAAGGCTCAATGAATTTGATTTTTAAAGCGGCAAAATACCACGACCTCCAACACACTAGCTCAGGAGAAAATGAAAAACACAAGTACCACAGCTTATTGGAAATGATCATTCCGGTGGTAAAAACCTACCCTTCAGAAGCAGGCATCTATTCTATAAATAACGGTCTTCAAGTACTGGGTGGCTATGGTTTTTGTTCTGATTTTATCCTCCAGCAATACTATCGCGATATACGAATTTGTTCCATCTATGAGGGCACGACAGGAATTCAATCGCAAGACTTACTGGGTCGTAAAATGATGCTGAATGATGGAGAAGGGGCGCAACTTTTAATGGCTGAAATCACTCAAACCCTCAACGCAGCTTCTCAAATTCCTGGGATGGAAGTGTGGGCAAAACAATTGGAAGAACAACTGCAACGTACCCAAGAAGTACTTAATCATCTGGCCCCCTTTGCTATGAAAGGAGATTACGAACGTTTCCTAGCCGATGCCTCAGTATTTATGGAGTTTTTTAGTTTAATTCTCGTTGGGTGGTCCTGGCTGGAGATCGGAGTTGTTTCCAAACGAGCGCTGATTACAGGCAACAACTCACATGAATCTTCTTTTTATGAAAGCAAATTGGATACTTTAGAATATTTCTTTGTTTACGAGCTGCCAAAAACCAAGGGGTTGGCCGAAACCCTCCTACATCCTTCTTCTGTAACAATTAAAAAAGAAAAAGAATTCATCACTTAAAGATTTACCTTTTGAATATGAAAAAACTACTCAAGGGAACATTTATTGTTCTATATGTTGTTCTCTCTACCCAATGTAAGGAAACTAAAACACAAGACTACCACTACCGATATACCCTTCCAGATTGGCCACAACTTAATTATTATGTCAAAGCAAATTCGGCGCTGCCTCCTCCTGCCCAAAATGAAGATCGTGTCGTGTTTATGGGCAATTCTATCACACAGAGCTGGAAAACGATTCGCCCTGAATTTTTTGAAGGCAAACCCTATGTTAACAGAGCGATAAGTGGTCAAACCACGCCGCAGATGTTAGTCCGTTTTCGTCAGGATGTTCTTGCCCTTCAGCCCCAGGTTGTAGCCATTATGGCGGGTACAAATGACATTGCAGAAAACACAGGCCCCACCACAGTGAATAGAGTTGCTAACAATTTAAAATCGATGTGTGAAATCGCACGCGCCAACAATGTTAAAGTGATTCTTTGTACTGTACTTCCAGCCGAAGATTATCCTTGGCAGCGGGGAAAAGACCCCAAAAACAAAATCCCAGCACTCAATCAGATTATCTCTACTTATGCCCAAGCAAATGAAGTGTATTACTTAGATTATTTTTCAGCTTTGAGCAATGGTCGCAACGGAATGGATGAAATTTATTCTGATGACGGTGTTCATTTAACTATTGAGGGATATAAAGTTTTGGAACCTATGATCGAAAATGCAATTGAAGAGGTACTAGCCCAAGAATAATTGATCTCGGATCGCTACAAATTCCGCTATGCTTTTTGGGTTTTTTAAAGCCCCTGAGCTCACTACCTTTTCTGGTCTTGACCCCTGGAGTATTTTCTTTACAGGAATTTCAAGTTTCTTTCCGCTAAGTGTATACGGAATCTCTGAAATAAGAATCATCTGATCGGGTATATGACGTGGTGAACAGTGCTCTCTGAGATGTTTTTTGATTTTATTTTTTAAAACATCATCTAAGCTAGTTGGACCCACAAGAAATAGAAGCAACCAGGAGCCTCCACTTTTAGAAGTCGGCAAATCTACAACCAAGTGATCTTCTAATTCAGGAAGCAAATCCAATGCATTATATAATTCTGCAGTGCCTATTCTTATCCCATTTTTATTTAGAGTAGCATCAGATCGTCCTAGAACTTGAATGCCTCTTTTAGGGTGGTAATAAATCCAATCACCATGTGTCCATACATTCTCAAATTTTTCAAAATAACTTGCGTTGTATCTCTTTTTGTTAGTGTCCCCCCAAAAGTATAGAGGCATACATGGCATGGGCTGGGTAAGAACCAACTCGGCTTTCTCCTTCCAGACCTGTTCTCCCTCTGGATTCCATCCTTCTACAGCAGCTCCAAGCATAGCACACTGAAGATAGCCAGCATACACAGGAAGTTGGGGATGTCCTCCTAAAAAAGCGGAACACACATCAGTCCCTCCACTTAAGGAGATTATTTGTGCATTGGGTAATCGATCTTGCAACCAGACAAATGCAGCTTCCGAAAGGGGTGCTCCAGTTGAGCCAATGGTTTTTATTTGAGGTAATTCAGACTGGGTTACGGCCTTAATTTGGTCTTTCATACTTTGAATCAGAAAAGGAGCGCCATGACCAAAATGATTTATTTTTTTATCGGCTGCAAAACGCCATTGTACTCCCAAATCAGGGTATGATGGTGATCCATCATATATACATAAAACTGCATTACATAATAAAGAACCCAAAGCATAGTTCCACATCATCCATCCGGTTGTAGTATTCCAAAAAAAGCGCTCTCCCTCCGCTACACTTTGATGCAATGACAAGGCTTTGAACTGTTCCAACAGCATTCCCCCAGTACGGTGCGTTATCGCCTTAGGCTGGCCTGTAGTCCCTGAGGAGAAAAGAACCCAAATGGGATGATCAAAAGAAACAGATAACGGTTTTAAAGGAATGATTTCCCTAGTAGTTAAATCCCATGAAGAAAAGTCGGTATCAAAAACTAACGTATTTTCTAAATTTGGTAGACCCTGTTTAAGAGCCTCAACTTTTTCTTTTAAAATAAAATTGTTGCCATTGTATGAATACTCACTCATAGCAAACAATATTTTAGGATTAAGCTGTCCAAAACGATTCAATACGCTTTCCACACCAAAGTCAGGAGAACAGCAACTCCAAATTGCACCCAGTGAATTAACAGCAAAAAAGGCTGCTATGGTAACAGGGTGATGCGTAAGATACCCTACCACACAATCTCCTTTTTTAATTCCAGCTTTTAGCAGGTAATCTTGAATTTCTTTAGCTTTTTTAAATAGTGCATTCCAAGTGACTGTCGTATCATCTTGCTTTTCATTTCGGTAAAAAATTACAGGTTTTAGATGGTTAAAATTTCGTTCTATATGATGGGTATAACTTACTGTAGCATCAGTAAACCACTTGGTTTGATAAAATGGTATACCGGGACGTACAGCAATTTTAAATGGGGTGTCAAATTGGACCTCGAAAAAGTTAGCAATACATTCCCAAAAGCCAGAGAGTTCAGAGATTGACCAATTATGGAAATCAGAATAATCAGAAAACTCCTCCCCTGTAGCAGAAACTACAAAATCCTGAAAAGCTTTCATAGAATTATTTGGCAGTTGCTTTTTTTCAGGTATCCATATCGGGGCATTTGTTTTCAAAAGCATATCCGGTTTAAGTCACATTAAAATATAAAAAAACCCGGCCATAACCGGGTTTTGTTTTTAAATTTTAGCTGCTCTATTTTTTAGATGGCCTTGGAAACCAAATGCCTCCAACAAACATAAAAGAGATAATCAACCAAAAAACAATGTAAGGTGGGTCAGGTATTACTGATGGTGGGCCATCTGCTACAGTGTGACCTACATAATCGATCCAATTTTGAGCAGTTGCAGAAATAGCTTCACCGGAGGCTTTGAGCTCTGAGAGTTGAAAAGAAAGTCCTTTCTGGATACTAGTCAAGAATCCATGTGTTAAAAATCCAAAATAAACGACTGCAGCACAAAAGGCTGTCATTACAATTTTGGAATAAGGGGGTAAATTTAATTCCTCTCTTCTTCTAATCAAATAAAAAGCAAGAACTGATAAAACAACAACTACGAGATTAAAAATGGCATTGTTGATAAAAGCTAATTGAGTTAGCTGGTAAATTTCAAATTCAGTCATATTAGATGTATTTATGGTTATACCTAAAATTACAAAAAAATATGGTGTTTGACTTTAATCGGTAATTTCTGATGAAATGCCTTTTGGTATTTTATAAAACAGCAAAAAAAATTATTTTATTTATATATGCTATCGTACTGTAAACCAACTATTATAACCAAATTGGTTAAAATTAATTTTAGCTTTTTGTTCTAAGTGATACTTGCATCCCATTAATACATTGTCCAAGTAGTTATTTAGTTTTGGTTTTATGTGAAACTGAAATATAATTGGGTAAAATACCTTTGGTATTTTAGATGAAGTATATGGGGTGACGCTTATTGACAAATCAGTAGTCTTATTATTTGAATTTAATTCCCACTTTACCGTGGATTTTTTTGCATCTTTTTTGCCAATCTTAAGTTCAAATCCTTTCTTTGGTATCCAACTTAAAAACTCTCTCTCAAACTCTAGCCCATTGTGGTAAATTAAAATATCTTTTTTGGGAAGATCTTCACTCCAAACAATAGGTTGATTTTTATCACAAAAAGGGTGGAAAAGTTCTAAGTGAGCTGGTTTAGAAAGTAATTCCCATACCTTGTCTGCGTTTATGTCTATTTTAATATTTCTCTGAATTTTGTACATAAAAAAACCATGGCATTTATATTAACCATGGTTTGAATTTAAATCATTTTTGTTAAAATATCTTTACTCCTCCATTTCCTCTTTCTGCATAAGGGAGGCTAGAAGACCTCCAGCGTCAAGATAATCACCACCGGCAATTATTTTTCCATCTTTAAAGTCCCAGGTATGGTACGAAACGACTTCCCACTTTTTGCCCGTAGCTGTGTGGGTCCCTGTCCATTTCCCATAAGTTCTAACACTTCCGTCTGCCATACCTGTCTCAGGACTAACACCTGGCAAGTAATTTTGAGCTGTAAAAGTTACATCATCCATTGCATCTTGCCAGCCTTTTAAATAATCTCCAATTTGTGATTTATTTATTTGTGGGGAGCCATGAAAAGCTGGTTGCCAAAGGGCATCTTCATGAAACATTTCTAGTTGAGCATTCAAATCCGCTTCCGAACCTTGAAGTTCCATGAATTTCATCGCTGCAGCTTTGTTTGCTTCGAATTCTGGATGAGGCCCTTGCTGACAAGATAATATTAAGCCAACAGTAGCGATAAATAATAATTTTTTCATTTATTATGGTTTTAAGTTTTATTAGCTAAATCTACAAAACCAATTTGATTTAATTATAAAGCTATCATAAACTTATTGATAATTAATACTTTGATGTACAAAGATCAAATCACATGGAAAGAATGTAAGTTTTAAGATCTTGATCCTTTGGAACGTTTAGTTTTTTCTTCAGCCTGTATTTTTGACCTTCTACTGTCCTTACCGATACACCCGTAATTCGAGCTATCATTTTGCTGGTCTGATTCAATTTTATATAGCAACAAAGTTGAAGGTCTACAGAAGTTAATTTACCGTGATTAGTGGTGATTTGCCGAAAAAAATCAGGGTACACTTCCTTAAACTGACTTTGAAATTGATCATAAACCATTTCTGATTTTAGCACATTACTTACAACCCTATTAACCCGATTGGCAAGATTATTTGTCTCTTCGCTTTTATATTGACTGTTATTTACGATATCCAATAAGGAATTTAAATGTTTGTTTCTTTGCATAATGAATGAAGACTTATTTACAAGTTCCATTTGTTGAGTCTTCAATGACTTTTGTGTTGCTTTTTTTTCTACTTCAGCAAATTGTAATTTTTTCTTTTGAAGCAAATAATTCAGTCTTAGAGAAATTAATGCTGAGGCTATCAATATGATTGTTATAATAAGAATTGTTACTATTTGAGTATTTGTTTTGTCTTTGTTTTGAATCTCAATTTGTTTTTGCTGCAGCATTAGACTGGTATCCAATTTGGCCAAATTATTCTCTGTTCTGAGAGTGATTCCGGTTTTATATTTAATTATTGAATCCTTTACACGAAGGATTTGTTTTAGGTTTTTTTTTGATTGATAATATTCAGCGAGCAGTTCGTATTTCTTAAGGTTATAATTCTCGGAAATATCACTAGAGCTTAGTATTTCAAATGCTTTGTCGTTTTGAAAATTATTCAGATAAAGCTGTGCTAAACTTAATTTAGCAACCTCTATTTCTGATTTGAAATTATTTAATAAATCAAGTGCTAAAAGTTTATATTTTATGGCGTTTTCTATCTCATTTTGTTTTTTGTAATATGCTGAAAACAACTCAAATGAATAACCATAATATCTGGTGTGATTAGATGTTTGAATACCTGAAGGTTTTGTCTTTTTGTAATTGGTATAAAGCGTTTCAATAGCAGATAAATCCTCAAAAGCTTCTTTTAAATTGTCTTGCAATAAGTTAATTGAGAGAAGTGCAATACGGGAATACATTATATCTTCTAGTTTATTTGATTTTTCTCTTATCGAATAAGAAAGCCTATACAGAGAATCAGATTTACGATAATTTTTATTTGATGACGCAATTAGTGCTAAGTTGTCGTAGGTTGTACAAATACCATAATTTTTTTCTTCTTCATTTTCAATTAGTTTAAAATTCTTCAAGGCAGTATTATAATATTCAATTGCCTTTCCATTATTCTTATTCAAATAATAAATATTGCCAATATCAACCAGTATCCACGGAGGCAAATTGACACTTTTATTTTTCCTCTCACTTGCTGGTATACTTAAAAAAATCTCTATCGCATTGTTTAAATATTGTATGGCTTGAGCAGGAAGATTACTGTTTTGTAAAGCCGTTGAAGTGTTATAATAGACGTTAACAAGCGATTGAGACGGCACCGTGTAATCTTGATTATCAAAAACCCCTAAAGAAAACTCAATTGCTTTTTTTGGATCTGTGTAAGTATACTTTTTAATCGAATCATTAAGTTCAACTAGGATGTCCTGAGATTCACTTTGTGAATACAGAATTGAAAAAAAACAAACAAAAATAACTATGAAAATATTTCTCACAACCGACTACTTAAAAGGTACTTAATTTGTAAATAAAAATAGGGTATTTATACTATTGTATACATATGAATAAATACATTATTAATACTTCATTTATACTCAAATATTACGTAGATATAGAAAAGTTCTGTATGTTCAATTATTATAACCATATATTGAAACAAACTACTCCATTAATTCTGAAAAAATTCAGCCTGATCGCAATAATAATTGTGTCACATTTGGGATACGCTCAACAGCTACCTCATTTGCTTTTTTATAAGGAAAATATCAATTATTTCAATCCTGCAGTAACTGGTATGAATGGTTCTTTAATTCAATTTAATCACAGAAGCCAATGGATGTCAATCCCTGATGCTCCTCAAACGACCTCAATAAGATACAATTCTACAACGAAAGAAAATGCTTCTTGGGGAATAATGGCAGAGGCTGATCAGGTCTTCATTGAAAATAGAATTGCCATTTCGGGTGACTATAGCTATCAGATTAAAGTAGACGAAATCTCAACTTTAAATTTTGGACTTAGAGTTGGTTTGTATAATAGCTATTTTGAACTGGATAATTTAAATAGGCTAACTAGTGAACCCAATGAGATTTTAAATGCTGTTTCCCCTTACATAGGGAATATTTTTGGCGCAGGGATTCACTACAACAGAGTTGGTGAAAACACGAATTATTTTCTCTCATTCTCCTCTCCAAACCTTGTAAATTTTAGACGTTTCAAAACCACTTACAGTATTTACACCGAGGCAAGAGATCAAAAACACTTCTACACCGTTGGAGGGTTAAACTATAAAACTGGAAATATCAATCTAATCCCTCACTTTTTAATTAGATCGGTCAGCAATGCCCCTACTTTATATTCTGGAATGTTAGGTATTGGCTATATGGATAACTATGAGTTAGGCTTTGGAATTACAAACAACAGCTATATGAGTGGTTATCTGGCAATAAAAAACTTTAACAGTTTTAATATCAATGCGGGTTATGAATTTCCTACTCGTTTGGATGATACCGCCCTGCGCGCCGGAACTGTTGAGATAAATTTAACCTATAAGTTTAGTAATGGAGAATCTTTCACTACGGAACAAGAAATCGAAGCTGAAATAGAACAAAAATCCGTTGAATAGAAACAAATACATATCATACTTAAAATTTCCCCTTTCATTTCTTTTTTGGGGGATGATCTTTTTGTTTTCAAATGCATACGGACAGGACACTACCCCTCCTACTGTAATATTAGCAGACACTGATTCAGATAATGTTGTATCCCCTTCAGATGTTGTTACCATAACAGCAAGCTTTTCTGAACCAATGGCACCGACACCCACAATTTCTATTTCGGGATTAATTGCTAATGTGAGTATGAGTCAAATCACAGGAACAAATTCTTATACTTACTCTTGGAATGTGGGGGATAGCGGGGCAACTTCGAGTGCAAGCTATACAGCTACAGTAAGTGGAACTGATACTTCTTCCAATACATTGACTGGAAATCAAAGCATAACCTTTACCACAGATGACACTCCGGTGGTTACACTAACCGATAGTGATAGTGATAATGAACTTACCATATATGATACCGTTAGAATTACCGCCACTTTTAGTGAGCCAATGGCTAGTTCACCTCAAATTAATATTGTTAGAGGATCAACCACTGTCACCCTTACCGCTCTTACCCAGTCCTCTGCAACACAGTGGTATTACGATTGGGTTTTAACTACTCCTGCCACTGGCCTGCCAACCGATGGATTTTACACCGTTACTGTATCGGGGACTTCTCAAGGAGGCAAAGCGTATTTCAATCCAGGAAATGATAACATTTTGTTTTATGTTACCGATGATACTGATGGGGATGAAAAAGCAGATGGAGGAGCTGACAAAGATGACGATAATGATGGTATACTTGACTCTATTGAGGGGAACGCAGACCCAGACGGAGACGGAATTCCCAACCGATTGGATAGAGACTCTGATAATGACGGATGCCCTGATACAGTAGAAAATAATTTTTCTGATCCTGATGGCGATGGAGTAGTTGGGCGCTCACCGGTTCAAACGGATGATGACGGGAAAGTTACTATCGATGCAGACAATATAAGTTTCAGTCACGGTATTGTGATTTACTTAAGTTCAAATGTTGATTCTGATTCAAATGGCACTGAGGATTATTTGGAAGCGCCATTAATTACCATAACCAGTGATGTTAGTGCAAAAACAGGTGTAATCGGTTCTAATATTTCAGTCACCTCGGGTGCTACGGCTTCTCATGGCGGGATTGGGAGTTACCAATGGCAATACAAAACTTCCTCATCGAGTCCAACCTGGATAAATCTTTCAAATTCTAATTCATTTGCCTCAAATATTAATTCTCCAACATTAAATCTTGCCGCCTATACAGGTATTAATGGTTATGTCTTTCGGGCAGAAATCACACCAAATTGTTCAACAGTAACTCATACCACACAAACTATTATAAATGTTGACGGGGATTATGATAATGATGGCATCCCCGATGGAATCGATTTAGATGATGATAACGATGGGATCCTTGACAGCTATGAGGATTCTGCTGGGGTAAGTAATGATATCGATGGGGATGGAATTATAAACAGTAAAGATCTAGACTCCGATGGAGATGGTTGTTCTGATGTAAGTGAGGCCGGCCTCTCCGACCCGGACGGAGACGGAATCCTAGGAGATGGATTTAATTTATCAGATTCCTCTTCCTACAATTTTATAAACGGTATACAGGCTAGTGAATATATCGGTTGGGGGTATGACGCTACTGATGTTTATCCGTATTATAACGGACAAGGGGTCGACCTCT
>MDTB01051040.1_pt1 | contig 12696 bp, 19 predicted proteins | sample 811161 | NCBI WGS metagenome assembly MDTB01 (sample SAMN05326650, study PRJNA326480) | marine metagenome | isolation source: seawater | place: Mediterranean Sea | collected 2009 | reverse complement strand
ATGGTAGTCTTCACCATCATCTCTGTGCTCTTTATCAATCCAGAGCATAGGACCGTGAACCAATCGCATGAACCGTGCTCTGTCACACCATTTGCCGACATTGTCTTTTTTAATTTGACCTATGCCAATACTCATAACGTAGTCGATGACCGAATATTTATAGTTGGGTAGATCATCCCAGTCTTTTACCGACTCTGCATTCCAATTTAATGGCATTTGCTTCTCCATAGTTGTTATTACCGTTTCGACCTTTTGGTCTCATCAGCGGCAGCACACACTGCCGGACGGTAGGAAGGCTCACGCCTTCCTCTCCTGTTTTTTTTAGCTGATGGATTGTGTGGTAAAAATAGTCCGCCATTCCGTCGGACATATCACCAGACCAATAATACTCAAAAGCTTCTTCAATCGCTTCTATTGGCGTATAGCCTTCAGTAAAATAAAAATTCCAATCTGCATCAGTCATATCGTCCGTACACACACTGAAGACTTTTAAGCAAACAGCATCACACTGTTTCACATAGTTAAGATAATCTGGATCAAGATGAGAAATTTCTCTTACATATTCTGACATTGGATTGCCTTTCTGGGGAGCCGAAGCCCCCCTGTTGGTGTTTGGATTATTCAGCCCAGATACGCTCGAAGAAACGGCGGACATGGGCTTTGACCTGTATGGCCTTCTCAGGGTTCTCGACCTTTTGAAGCAGACCCTGCTTAATGCAGTAATCTTCAAACTTGGTGAAGTCACGGGCGGCAGCATCGCGCTTGCTCTTAAGTGACTGGTACTGCGCTTGCGCAGTGCGAATAGCCGTGATAGGACGACCGACCTTTTTAACTGCTTTTGACATTTCTAATTCTCCTGTTTGTTAATGTCGTTATATCTACGATATTAGAGGAATATCCCATACAGTCAACTATTATCTTTCCACATTATGGAAAATTATGGGACGGTCGCGGGGTTACTTGCAGCATTATTTGTTCACGTTTTGTTCCAACGCCCCCCCGCCCCCCTAATATTGGGGGGACGGTCAGCAGTACAGTCGTGTCGTGTCGTTGGGTTGATAAATTCATTGGCATATATTATCGTTCGGGTATGGAGAACACAGCCAGCCTAGAACTACTGCCCGATGACGTGCTCAAGGAAATCTACCTGCTTGAGGAGCAGGCGAAACGTCTTGAGATGCGTGACAAAGCGCAAGAAGACTTCATGTCGTACGTCCACCATGTCTATGAGAACTTCATAGAGGGGACCCATCATAGAATCATAGCTGAAAAGCTAGAGCGTATCGCAAACGGCGATTTAAAAAGACTGATTGTGAATATGCCACCCCGACACTCTAAATCAGAATTTGCATCCTATCTCATGCCGTCCTGGTTCTTGGGCAGAAATCCCAAGTTAAAAATCATTCAGGCTACCATGAACACCGAACTTGCTGTAAGATTCGGGAGAAAGGTCCGAGACCTGATCGCCGACCCGGTATATCGGGAGGTCTTTCCCAACACGGACCTTAAACAGGATAGCCAAGCCGCTGGTCGGTGGGAGACTAGCGTCGGCGGGGAATATTTCGCAGCAGGGGTGGGAGCGGCGATGACTGGTCGTGGCGCAGACTTGCTTATCATCGATGACCCGCACTCGGAACAAGATGCTTTGTCCACGACTGCTTACGATAATGCGTATGAGTGGTACACTTCGGGTCCTAGACAGAGACTTCAGCCGGGTGGCAGCATAATTATTGTTCAGACTCGGTGGTCAAAGAAGGATATCACGGGCAGGTTACTGTCTGCACAGGCAAAAGATTTGATGGCTGACCAGTGGGAAGTTGTAGAATTTCCTGCGATTATGCCGTCGGGGGAACCATTATGGCCTGAGTTTTGGCAAAAGGACGAGCTTCTCAAGGTCAAAGCTTCGTTGTCCGTGGGCAAATGGAATGCGCAGTGGCAACAAAATCCTACGTCCGAAGAAACCGCAATGGTCAAGCGGGAGTGGTGGAACGAGTGGGAAGAAGACGATGTTCCAGATTTAGACTACATAATTCAGTCGTATGACACCGCGTATTCAAAGAAAGAGACTGCTGACTACTCTGCCATTACGACGTGGGGCGTGTTCCGTCCGTACAGAAACGGGGAAGAACATCTGATATTGCTGGATGCAAAGAAGGGTCGGTGGAATTTTCCAGAACTTAAAACCATAGCAAAAGAAGAGTTTGAGTATTGGGACCCAGAATTGATGTTGATTGAGGCAAAAGCGTCTGGTCAACCACTGGCTGATGAAATGCGGTTACTGAACCTCCCGGTTGCGACCTTTGCTCCCGGTCGTCGGAAGGGTGGGGGAGGTCTGGACAAGACAGCGCGTATGCATATTGTTTCGCCTATTTTTGAATCGGGCAAAGTGTGGTATCCTTCTGGAGAGAAATTTGCCGACGAAGTCATAGAAGAGGTTGCATCATTTCCTAATGGCGACCATGATGACTTTTGTGATAGTATGACAATGGCATTGATGCGCTTTCGCCAAGGCGGTTTTGTCAGACTTGACGGCGAAGAGTTTGAAGACGATTACATTCCAAGGAAACGGGAGTACTACTGATGCCTATGGGTGGAAAATATGAAGGCCGCAAACCAAAAGCAGGATCCATGCCCAAGAAAAAGGGGATGGGAAAATCTAGCGGCAAGTCTTTAACTTCAGGGCTAAAACGGTTTCAAGGAGTGCTGAAAGAAGGTCAGACACTCAAAAACATTGACGGTGTAACTTATGTTTTTGACAAAAATTCGGCTCTTATGAAAAAACGCGGCGGCACGTTCAAAGGAACTTTTTAATGGCTGAGACCGCCAAAGATTTAGTTAAGAAGGACCTGAAGGAAAAAAAACTTAAGGTCCCAGAGCTAGACGAGAAGACCAAGAAGCACCGTGATCAAATGGCTTTATTGGAAATTCGTTCAGATCTTGATCCATATCTTATTGATAATCCAACAGCGCGGCTGGGCTTTGATATAATAGAACGTGGTTTGGAGATGGATGGCAAGAGCGGCGGCGAGTTGTTAGCTATGATTGCTGGTGGTAAAACAGGGCTGTACAATTATAATTTTTCAAACGATATGTATGGCATGATGCTGCCGTCGAGCAGGCTTAGAAAAACTCCTTACGACGGTCCGTTACTAAACACGGATGACTTTCCTGAGAGATACAGGCTTACTACTCAGGTGTTAAAAAAACAAGGAATCGAGAGCCTATTGCCAGCGTCTGAGGGTTCTACGATATATTACGAAACGGGGTATGTTGGTGACCCTAAAGCAAAGGGTTATGAAGAAAATGCCCCCAAAGATCAAGGACTTTCGACCTTGATGGAAGAGTTGTCTCACCTCGGCATGCGCTACCTTCAAACCGAAATGGGTGAAGGAAGAATAGGTCTAATGGACGAAGAAGAAATGATGCAGTATCAGCGGGGACGATCCGCTGCTGAACGAGGTGTTTACGCGACGGATGACGCTAAAAGAAAGTATGATTTTTATCAACTTCCAGGTGTTAGCACTACTAAAGATAGATATGATGCTATTGATAAGTCTGCGATGAAAGCCTTAAAAGAAAGAGGCATAACAGCAACACCTATTGAGCAAGCCGGACCAACAATCATGGAACGATTACTAGGGATGTTTAACTAATGGCACTACCACCAACAGCAGTAGAAATGGCTATGGGTCCAGGCGGTCCGGCTATGACAGCAGAAGAACAAATGACCGAGGTCCAACTTCCACTGATGGATGACCTTCCAGAAGGTATCATGCTTGCAGGTGATGAGGAGATGGTTGAGGTTCAGGCAGAAGTTTACGACCACAATGCGAACTTGGCTGAAGTATTAGACGACTCGATCCTCGGAACTTTGTCCTCGGACCTTGGTGGTAAGGTAGATGAAGACAAGTCTTCTCGTGAAGATTGGGAAGAAGCTATTTCCAAGGGCCTGACGCTGTTGGGGATAAACTATGAAGAGCGGAACGAGCCTTTCATGGGGGCTTCTGGTGTAACTCATCCGTTGTTGTCGGAGGCGGTTACGCAGTTTCAGGCGCAGGCTTACAAGGAAATGCTGCCGCCGGGTGGTCCTGTAAAGACACAGATTATAGGGCAGCAGTCCAAGGAAGTTGAAGACCAGGCCCAGCGGGTCAAGGACTTCATGAATTATCAAGTTACAGAGGTGATGGAAGAGTATGATCTGGACACAGACCAGATGCTTTTCTATTTGCCGATTACAGGTTCGACGTTCAAGAAGGTATACTTCGACCCGATGAAGCAGAGGGCTGTGTCGAAGTTTGTACCTGCGGAGGATTTGATTGTGCCGTACAGCGCGACAGATTTACAGACTGCCGAGCGGTACACACATGTAGTTCGCATGAGCGAGAACGATATCCGAAAGCTACAAGTAGGAGGTATATATCGTGACGTATCACTCTCAGCTACTGAAGATGAAGAGGCTGATTCAACAATACGGGGTAAGGCTGATGATATCCAGGGTCTCCGTCCGGGTTACTCTGATGAGATGTTTACAATCCATGAAATCCATGTGGACTTGGACCTTGAGGGATTTGAGGATATGGATGAGATGGGTGAGGCGACAGGTATTAAGCTGCCTTACATTGTCACAATGGACGAAGGTTCCGGGCAGATTTTGTCAATCGTTCGTAACTGGCGTGAGACGGACATACTCCGCCGCAAGCGTCAGTTCTTTGTTCATTATAAGTTTCTTCCTGGTTTTGGTTTTTATGGCTTTGGCCTACTTCATATGATAGGAGGGCTGTCTCGTGCAGCAACTTCAATATTACGCCAGCTTATTGATGCTGGAACTCTCTCAAATTTACCAGGTGGTTTCAAGGCTCGTGGTGTTCGCATTCGCAATGATGATGAGCCTGTTAACCCTGGTGAGTTCCGCGATCTTGACGCTCCTGGTGGCGATATTCGTAACGCCATTATTCCTCTTCCATACAAAGAACCATCTGGAACGCTTGCCCAACTTCTGGGAGTTGTTGTTGACTCTGGTAGAAGATTTGCACAAGTGGCAGACTCAAAGGTCGCTGACGTTAATTCAAATGCTCCAGTCGGCACAACAGTGGCTCTCATCGAGCAAGGCTCAAAAGTAATTAGCAGCATCCACAAGCGACTGCACTATGCACAGAAGAATGAGTTCCGGCTGCTTGCTGAAATCTTTTCTCTGAATCCCGTGCCATATCCTTACATGATTGGACCAAATATTCCACCTGAGATAATGGCGCAGGATTTCGACGGGCGGGTAGACGTTCTCCCAGTATCCGACCCGTCGATCTTTTCTATGGCGCAAAGACTGTCGTTGGCACAGACACAGCTTCAGTTGGCGCAGGCTGCACCGCAGATGCACAATATGTATGAAGCCTATCGGCGTATGTATGATGCACTGGATATCAAGAATATTGACAGCATTCTGCCGCCGCCACAGCCGCCACAACCTGTAGACCCCGGCATGGAAAACGCAAACGTACTGTCCGGTCAGATGGTTCAGGCGTTTCCAGAGCAAGATCACATCGCACATATCCGTGTTCATGCTGCCATGTTGCAGCAGCCGTCTACGGCTTCTAACCCGCAGGCGTTCATGATGTTGCAGTCTCACGTTCAGCAACATGTGGCGATGCATGCTCGTGACTTGGTGCAGGAGATGTTCAACGGCGTGGTTCAGGAAGCACAGGCTCGTGGTGAGATGATACCACAGATTGACCCTGCCGCTCTTGAAGCTGCGGTTGCACAACAGATTGCTGATACCACAGAGGAGTTGGCACCGCTATTGACACCGCCGCAACAACCCGACCCGCTTGTTGCTATCCGTCAGCAGGAACTGGAGAACGATACGCAAGAGATTCAGCGCAAGGCGATGAATGATGCGATGGACTTCCAGATTGATCAGGCTCGGTTGATGCAGGCGTATGAGTTGGCGCAAAAGCGTCAGAACTTACAGGAACAGATAGCGGAAGATCGTAACCTTGTTAACGTGTACCGCATTGACACACAAGCTGATTTGAAGAGGACTCAATGATATGTTTCAGGCTCTTATTGGACCCATTGCTTCACTGGCTGGATCGTTTGTTGAGGGTCAGGTATCCAAGCAAAAAGCGAAAGCAACTCTTGCGCAAACTGAGGCGGAAGCGAAAGCGGAGATAATGAAGACAGCAGCCACTCACGATTCCAAGTGGGAATTGATTATGGCTGAGTCTACAAAATCCTCGATCAAGGATGAAATAGTCACGGTGATTATACTTATCCCCGTGATTTTAGTTTTCATTCCTGGCATGGAAGAGGTGGTGAAGAACGGCTTTGATCGTTTGAACGAGTTGCCGGACTGGTATCAATATTTGGTTTTCCTTGTGTGCAGTGCCGCACTAGGGATAAAAGGACTGGACAAGTTCAGGAAGAAGTAATGGTATTTGATCATTCACAACGTACAACAGAAGAACAGGCGAGAAAGAATCGTGGCAGAGATAACAATGGAAAGATTTCTCAAGTGGAAGATACTACCCCGCTTGATGATGATTGGGATGTCAATATCCGCTTGGCGGGTAGTGGAGTGGTTCATGGGATTGCCAGACCCTACTGCTCAACAGGCGGCTCTAGTTAGTGTCGTAACGGGCGTTTTAGCTGGTGCTTTTGCAGTTTGGCTTAACCACGAGAAGAGCTAAATGCCCAAACTGAGTGAAAATACGGAAGTAGCACTGCCACTTCGTAACATCATTTCTATGGTTGCCGCTGCATCTTTAGCAACTTGGGCGTATTTCGGCATCATCGAAAGGTTAAACCAAATCGAGACTAACATCACGATGATGAAGGCTGATTTGGAACACAACACAGAGTTTCGTATTAAATGGCCCCGTGGTGAAATGGGTAGCCTGCCAGCGGACTCTGAGCAGTTTATGTTGATAGAACATCTAGCTGACCAGTTGGATGAACTGGCAAAACAAATAGACGAGGGCCGAGCACCGCATGACCAGCAGCAGAAGCTCACGTTAGATTTTTATGAAAAGCGCATAAGTAATCTTGAACAGAACATAGAGAAGTTGCGAAACGGTGATCACTAAAACGATGACATTGTTGCTGTATCTGAGTGGTGGTATTATAGAGCACACCGGACCTATGAACATGTCTGAGTGTTTGAAGATGAAACGTCAGGTTGAACGCAACGGTTGGAAGGATAGAAAAGACACACGTTATTCGTGTGAGAAACGTCAGGTTGAAGTGGCTGTTGGCATCGATGGCAAAGAGTATATTGTAAAGCTGGTTGACTAGAAAAAAATAGTGTAGGATAGGGACATGGTTAGAATTAAACAGTTTGCTGATGACCTCGGCATTTCATACAACGAAGCGAAGAAGTTGGTTGATATGGGAAGAAACAAAAAAGATTCTGGCAGTGACGCACTTGATAAGTCTCGCGCTCGTATGAAGAAGCGTCTTGATAAAATGAAGCAAGATCAGAAGGAAGCCGACCGCATTGCGAATGAGGACACCAACATGGTATTAAAAGCTAAAAAAGGCAAAGCTGCCACCGCTCCTGTTGAAGGCGAAACTCCAAGCGGTGCGCGCAAATACATTCCTAAAAAAGGTGGGACTCGTTTCGCTCCAAAAGTTCCTATGATGGAAGAAGTGGATGACAATGTAATGTTAGGCAAAGGCAAAAAGTTAAAGCGTCGTGGTGATGATAAAAAGGTTATCAAAGCCGCTGACGGTGCTTTTGTCCGTGGCATGGGCCGAGCCTATATGGGTAACCCTAGAGCAACGAAGCTGAGATAATGTCTATCTACGATGATGATGGTTTCGACGAAGAAGCCGCTGAACTTTCTGAAGCCATAACTGGTAGTTACACCGGGTCAGGTGGCGGTCAACAGACTGGTTTTAGTTTTGATGACGGTGGAGACAGTGGTGTTAATGTTACACTAGGGACCAGTGACCCACGCGGTGGCACATCTATTACAGGTAATGTAATCCGCGGCGGCACAATTTTTGGTCGAACACCAAGCCAGCAAGCCCGTCAGCAAAGACTTTCTGGCATGGGCGACTATCGCAACAGCGAAGCTTATCAAAGGTACAAAACAGAAACGGGGAGAAGTCTTCAAAACCCTTACGGAAACACAGGTCTGTTTAGCGGTATCTTTGGCGCAGACAGGGTCAACTATAATATGGATCCTGTTCAAGCACAGAACCTTTTGGACATTGGTTTTGACAGGTACATGAACTTTGACCAACAGCCAGAGTATGCACAGAGCAGAGGTTTTGGTAAACTCGTCGGTGGTCCTGAAGGTGAGATGACAGCACAGGGCGAGCTTCGCGCACAAGTCCCAGAAACAACAACCGCAGAAAGTCTTTTAAGATCTATCATACCGGGCGCAAGTTTTCTCCCCACTCCGGGTACAACATACGCTCCTATGGGAAGTACGAGTTACGACCCAGAGCGAGATCCAAGCGCAAATCAGGATCTAAGAAGTGGTCCTTTTAGTTTGTTAACAGACGTTTTGTCTAAAGGCAGGGAATTTATTTCTGATAGATTGAACCCTCTTCCTGATGCTCCGCCGTCTCGTCCACGAGCACCAGTTCAAGAAACAAGAGAAGATATTAGAGACACAAGAACTCCTGCCCCGCTGACACCAGAACAAGAAGTTGCACAAATGGCAATGTACGAAGCTGAACCTTTGTACCCAAACATGACCAATTATGGTAAAAGAGAACCTGACCTGATTAATCCATTAGCAATAGACTTTTTGGATAATATAAATCTTGGACAGTTTGGGGAAATAATTGAAAAGGCTAGAAGTGGTGACTTGTTGTCAACGCAAACACCATTTGGTCAACTTAGTTTTGAACCTGAATTTAAAGGTTCAAGGCCCGTAGGTGGGATGATTCGTTTGAAAGGTCAGTTCTAAAAATGAAAATAGAAATAAAAATATCCCCAGATGGTTTGGATTTACCGAAAGAAATACAAGACGGTATCCCTGTAGACAAAATGCAAGACGCTTGTCCTGTAGCTACGCAGGACCCGATGATAAATGCAGAGAACAAACAGGTTGCCATCGACGATTTCAACTATGGTCCGTCAACAAATCCAGAAGAAGCCTGTGGAAGTTGCACAGCGTACAACATTACACCTGAAATGTTAGAGTGTATCGGAGATGATAGCGGCATGGTTGGATACTGTCAGATGTACAAATTCATGTGCGCCGCCGATAATGTCTGTGACTCTTATGCTTCAGGCGGACCAATAGAAGATTTAGTTGCTTAAATGATTAAACAAACTTGGGCACTGGTAATGGATTCTGAAAAGAATCCACTTCGCCACATTCCTGATATAAATACACGTCACATGGTGATGCAAGTTCTTGCATGGATGTGGTGCATTATCTTTTCTATGTACATAGGAAGCATAGCTGCGTTTGGTATTTCAGCTAGTATTCATGCTTTGTTGATAGCAGGAATCTTCATAACACTGGGCACATTTGAGACAGCAAAACGCAGACCACAGTATTTTGGCAGCTTGGGCAGGGGTAACGGAGGAGAACACGAATAGCTATGGATATCGTAGATTTTATAACAAAGTATCAAAAAGTCTTGAATAATCGTATAGAAGACATTAGTGTTTCTATAACCAGTGGTAGTATTACTGATATTGAAGACTACCGCGCAAGAGTCGGTGAAATACAGGGTGTCACCTTTGCTCTTGATGAACTGAAGACCCTGCTGACAAAGGCAAAATATATCAATGACGTTGATAGTACCTGAGTACGTTCTCGCGCAACGCGAAGCGAAAGCAAAGGCCGAGAAGGCCGCAAAAGAAAAATCTCTGACAGAAAGAATTCCACAGCCCACCGGGTGGCGCATACTTGTTATGCCGTACATGGGCCGTGAGAAAACTGATAGTGGGATTTACGTTCCTGATCAATCAAGAGAGCGCGAGGCTCGTGCTACTGTCGTAGCTTATGTGGTTAAGGTAGGCCCGTTGGCGTATCAAGACCCAGATAAGTTTGGTGGTGAAGCCTGGTGTAAAGAAGGTGATTGGGTGTGTATTGGACGCTACGCTGGTTCTCGATTCCAGATTGAGGGTGGCGAAGTGAGAATTATCAATGACGATGAAGTCATTGCAACCATCGTTGACCCCGACGATATCAAAACGTATGGAGCGGCATAATGTCCACCGACGCATTGCAGCAAGAAGCTGAAGAAAAAGAAATTGTTTTAGAAGAAACTGAGGAACAGAAAGAACAGCAACCAGAGGTTACTGTTGAGGAAGAAACCGAAGAAACCGAAGAGCAGCCACAAGCTGCAAATGAGGATGAACTTCAGGAATACTCCAAGAATGTTCAGCAACGTATTAGTAAGCTAACAAAGAAATATCGTGATGAGGAAGCACAGCGTTTAGCGGCGGTTGAGTTTGCTGAAGCTGTGAAAAAACAAAACGATGAGCTTAAACAGCGTTTAAGTGCCTTAGACCAGTCATATACAAGTGAGTTTGGTACGCGAGTTGATTCTCAAATTGAAGCCGCCAAGCAAGCTTATCAAAAGGCGTACGATGACGGCGACGCTGAAGCGATGTTTGAGGCTCAGAAAAATCTCAGCAAATTGGCTTTGGATCAAGCGCAGCTTGAACAGGCGAAAAAAAGACAAGAAAAAGCTGAACAGGTTGCAGAAACTCAACCTGCTGCTCAACCACAACAGTCAAAACCACAGCCACCTGACCCAAAGGCAGAGGCATGGGCACAGAAGAATGAGTGGTTTGGCGCAGATCAAACCATGACTTATGCTGCTTTTGGAGTGCATAGGCAATTAATTGAGGATGAGGGATTTGACCCACAGTCCGATGAGTACTATAATGAACTTGACAATCGCATGAGGAAAGAGTTTCCGCACAAGTTTGCGGCACCTACCAAGGGCGATACAGGACCCAGAGTCGCTTCTGCTGAGTCCACGGCCTCACGGTCGAAGTCAACTAAGGGGCGCAGAACAGTCAAGCTGACTCCGTCGCAGATAGCGATAGCAAAGCGGTTGAATGTTCCGCTCGAAGAATACGCTAAGTATGTTAAGGAGTAAGAGAATGGCTGATTCAACAAAAAGAGTTTCACGGGACTCACAAACTCGTGCAAAGTCCACAAGGCGTAAGCCGTGGACACCACCTTCCAAGCTAGAGGCTCCAGAGCCACCAGCAGGATACTCACATCGTTGGATTCGTACCTCTCTTCGGGGGGAAGACGATTCAATGAATGTATCCGCTAGGTTGCGGGAAGGATGGGAACCTGTTCGTGCTGATGAATATCCTGAGTTAGCGGGTCGTTACCCAACGATTGAGGATGGAACACACGCAGGTGTTATTGGGGTTGGTGGCTTAATGCTGGCACGAATCCCAGAAGAAACGGTAGAAGAACGAACTGAATACTTCCGGGAGCAGACCCGCACACAAATGGATGCCGTGGATCAAAACCTTATGAGGGAACAACATCCCTCAATGCCTATTCATAACGATAGGCAAAGTCGTGTATCATTTGGGGGCAAGGATAAAACCTAGCCTTCTTAACTTGACAAGGAGTAAGCAATGGCAAATGTTAATGTTGCCTTCGGCCTAAAGCCGATTAATACCGCTGGTAGCACTCCTGCTACTTCCGGTACTAATGCATACTTTATTGACAGCGGCGCAAGCGCGATCTTTCAGGGTTCAATAGTTAAGTGCGACAATGGCGGCGAAATCGTCATTAGTTCTGCTACTGCGGACACCGAAGCTCCTCTTGGCGTTTTTGCTGGCTGTGAGTATGTATCCTCAACCACAGGTAAAAAAGTATTCTCCAATACATGGCCTGGGTCAGGTGCGGACACAAACTTCGACATTATCGGATTTGTGTACGATAACCCGATGCAGCGTTACATTATTGCGACGGATGCTACGTTTACCGATAGAGCTACTGCTATAGCTGCAATTTTTGAAAATTCGCAGTTAGACAGTGGTGCAAGTGGTAGCACAACCACAGGTATTTCCAGTGCAAAGATGGATGTCGCAACTCTTGACTCATCAAATGCTTCTCTTCCTTTGAAGATTGTTGGCATTCAAGACGACGTTGAGAATGAAGACTTCGCTGCTGCTGGCATTCCTATGATTGTGATGCTTAACAATCACGCACTGCTTCAGGCTGATTCTGAAGCGGCAATTTCGTAAGGGAGTGTAGGTAATGGCTATTTCTAGAGCACAACTCGCCAAAGAACTAGAGCCTGGTCTTAACGCTCTGTTCGGCATGGAATATGGTCGCTACGAAGGTCAGCATTCTGAAATCTTCGACACCGAGTCATCTGACCGGGCGTTTGAAGAAGAGGTAATGCTGTCAGGCTTCGGCGCGGCTCCCGTGAAAAATGAAGGTACAGGCGTATCATTTGATGATGCGAATGAAGCATACACTGCTCGTTACAATCACGAGACAGTGGCAATGGCCTTCTCAATCACTGAAGAAGCTGTGGAAGACAATCTGTACGATCGTCTGGCTTCACGCTATACTCGTGCGCTTGCACGTTCTATGGCACACACCAAGCAGGTTAAAGCTGCGGCTATCCTGAACAACGCATTTACTGCTGGCGCATCTGCTGGTGGTGACGGTGTTGCTCTGTGTGACGCATCTCACCCGCTGACATCAGGCGGCACCTTCGCCAACGAACCATCAACTGCTGCTGATT
>MDTB01017081.1_pt1 | contig 12697 bp, 12 predicted proteins | sample 811161 | NCBI WGS metagenome assembly MDTB01 (sample SAMN05326650, study PRJNA326480) | marine metagenome | isolation source: seawater | place: Mediterranean Sea | collected 2009 | reverse complement strand
TACAGTTACAATTAATGGGTTAATTTTTTGGAGGGAGAATAAGCCCGTGTGGATTTCGTACGCCATAATCGGCTTCGAGAGTTTTATAATCAACTCCTATGCGCCCATTCCAATCCCACATGACGATACCGTCTTTAAGGGTCAATTCGCATGTAATTCTTTGATTTCCACGTAACAACCCGCTTGCGACATCGGTATAACCAAAATCGCCATCCGAAATTTTTAGTCCTGCGATATCTGCAAGAGCTCCTATACTCAAATGTCCAAGTTCCTTGTGGCCTATCTCAGTTGCTGGATTTATTGTTGATGCACGGATTATTTCATAAAGAGGCATGCCCATGATCAAGAATTTCGACATCACGGTAACCATATCAAACATATCTTCGTTCATGTTTTTTGTATGGAGGTCCGTTGAGATCGAGTCCGGATAAAAACCTTGCTCTATAGCAGGCACAGCATTCCGCCAATAAAAAGAGCCGCCACCGTGGCCTACGTCAAAGATTATTCCACGGTCCCGTGCTTTAAATAAATATTCTAATACTCGTCCCTCGCTATCTAACCACGGTACGTCACCCAAAAACATATGAGTGCTTATGTCATGTTTAGCCATTCGCTCAGTAACGAGTTCATGATAAGGTCGCTCTGATGGGAAAAAACCGAAATCGATCATAGCAGGCATATTGGCTAATTGACCTGCACGGAGTGCCGAGTCTGTTGAGATCCACTCAGGACCCTTATAGTGGGCAGTTTTTGAGCCCACTATAAAATCATCGTTTTCTTTCATGACATTGGCAGTACGTTCGACGTCCATATCGGAAATATTTTGTTCCATATCGGTATGAACCATTCCCATTCCAACTATATTTAAAAAAGCGAACATCCGTGTTTGAAAGCGAGTAAGTACGCGATCGCGGAAATCTGGATAGATTCGCCAGCCGGCACTCCCTGTATCGACCATAGTTGTTACACCACTGCGAAAAGAAAATCCATCGGGAAGTATGCTGTTATCTCCGGCCCATGCATCTCTCCATCCGGGCGTTGCATACAAATGGGTATGGATGTCTACCAGCCCTGGAGTAAGAACAAGACCTGCGACATCAAGTGACTTTTTTGCACTACTTGATGGTATATCTTTGTCTATGGCCGCGATGTACCCTCCAGATATGGCAACGTCCTTTTGGGAATTAATTCCGTTGTGTGGATCTATTAAATGACCGCCCTTGAGTAGTGTTTCAAATTGCATCTTTGTTTCCTTCCCGATCTTATTTTTGGATTTTATTTATTAACCGAAACAGATTACATAATAGATCAGCGTGTATTTTCACTATATGCAACCTATATTATCGTTATTCTGATATAGGGTGGATAATATACGCCAAAGGAAGGTGAACCAAAATGAAGATTACTGCCGTTAACACCCTTGCATCTTGGGCCGGATTGCGTAATTGGGTCTTAGTTAAAATCGAGACGGATACCGAATTATATGGATGGGGGGAAGCTACTCTTGAAGGGAAAGAGGATGTGGTAATGGCCGAAATAGAGCGCATGGGCCAACAATTAATTGGACATGATCCCTCAAGGGTTGAACACATTTGGCAGTTATTATATCGACATGCATTTTGGCGCGGAGGAGCTGTTCATAATTCCGCTTTAGCCGGAATCGATCAAGCTTTATGGGATCTGCGAGGAAAAGAGTGGAAAGTTCCTGTTTACCAATTACTTGGGGGCAAGGTCAGAGAGTTTATCCGTTTGTATACACATGTTGGCATATATGAACCTGATCGAATGGAAGAAGAGGCAAGACGTGATGTAGAAGATGGATATACTGCTATGAAGACTGGGGCTTGGACCGGAGATGGATTATTGCCAAATCGTGAGCGAATAGAATTATTTGCTGAACGGATTGGTAGACTCCGGAATACGGTTGGAGATAGCATTGATATAATGGTCGATGATCACGGTCGAGGAACACCTTCCTCGGCTACAAGACTAATGAAAGCATTGGCGCCGTTTGATCTATTTTTTTTAGAAGAATCCGTACAGCCTGATGATTTAACGGGACTTGAACGTCTTCGGCAAGCAGATCCTCCAATGGACTTAGCCGCGGGAGAGAGACTTTATTCTAAATGGGATTTTAGGTCGATTTTAGAAAAACGTTTGTTAGATATTATTCAACCTGATCTTTGTCATGCAGGTGGTATTAGCGAGGTGAGAAAAATTGCAGCTATGGCTGAAGCTTATTATGTACAAATTGCTCCGCACAATCCTCAAGGACCTATATCTACGGCTGCTGCTGCACATTTAGGTTTAGCTATTCCCAATTTTCTTATTCTCGAATACGTTAGACAGGACCCTTATCGTGATGACACTATGTGTGAATCCTGGATTGTTGATCAGGGTTGCCTATTTGTTCCAGATACACCAGGATTAGGAGTCGAGTTAAATGTGGAGACCCTATTAGAAAGTCCAATGCGAAAATTAGACTTTCAAGTTGATTGCTATGCTTCAGATGGGTCTGTAAAGGATGTATAGTATGATCCAAAACAAAATGGATCTGTAGGTATTTGTAATCGAAGACCGATAACAATTTTCTTTGATTAACACAGAAAATTTTTTGGGGGTATAGGTGTCCGACTTTGAGAGTTTAAAGGTTTTTTTATGGAAGTGGTGCAAATACTGTCTGCGTAGTACTGTAATTATAGGACCCTTTGTTTGGATATATTTGCAGATAGATTACCACAGATTGATGTCAACATTTTCAGCTCTACCTTCATGGGTAGTACTTCCTATGTTTTTGTTGATACCTACAATGGTCCTGCAAGGTGTCAGATGGTGGATGTTGCTTCGTACTTGCGCGACGGAACTATCCTTGGGAAGAACGTTAGAATATCACTTTGCAGCTTCATTTTATTCGTTGATACTTCCCGGTGCAAGTGCTCAAGAGATTGTTCGTGCGTATCTGCTATCGAAAAGCGTTGACTACGGTGTCGTATGGGGGTCAACATGGTTATCGAAATTAATGGGTCTGATAGGTTGGGTTTTTGTTGGAATAATTGGCTACTTTGTTGAAAGTCAACTATTAAATCAGTGGAATTCACAGATCGGTCCGTTATTGTTCGTTGTTACTCTGAGCTTGTTACTGGCTCTATGTCTTTCATTCTCCAAACGTGTCACTCGTTTAATACGATTACTATTTGAACGTCATCTTCCGACCGCTATAGTTTCGTCCCTATCGGAAATTCGGGAAGCAATTTTTATTTTTAGATTTCAAAAACGCACAATGTTTTTGGCTTTTTTAGTAACGATTTTTTTGCAGGTTATGTTAGTTTTTGGAACCTCTCTTGTTGTCTATGCAATTAACGGTAACTTTATGTTTTGGTCTCTTGCTGCCATATTGGCGTTGACTGAAGTCATAGTTGTTATATTACCCTTAACTCCAGGTGGTGTGGGAATTCGAGAGGGTTTAATTGCATTACTTTTTAATCAAGCTGGTTTAGGGATTGAGGAAATTGGGATTTATATTTTTTTAAATACTCTTGGAATCTCAGTTCGCTTGCTTGGCGCAATCCCTGTCTTTTTGGGACGTGTTTCTCGCGATATGAAATGATCTAATATCGAAATGTAATTCTGCGATCTTGATATCAAAAAATTTAGAGTCTCGTTTTCATACGCTTAAAACTTCCTGTACATCTGTTTCATTTAACTGGGCTATTGTGATCAACTAAATATTTCAGAATCGTACTGCAAATTTAATTAGAAACAAAAACAGTAACGACGCATGATTTTTTTATAATATATAAATTTTAATACATTCCGTAAGCCGCCCGAGACAAGGGCCATAAAGACTCTTGTCGTTTTTTATGAAGGGCAACTTATCTATTGCCAAAGTGGCTCGTCTACCTCCAACATTGTTTCTAAGTAGGATTCATTTAATTCTACGCCAAGGCCAGGCTTCTCTGTTAATTGTACGTGCCCATTTTGAATTACGTCTTGATCCGACTCGATTATCTTTTCCCATGTCGGATCATGGAAGCGGTGAAATTCGAGGGCAAGAAAATTAGGCACGCTGGCGCATACATGAGCATCGCCGACAGTGCTGAGCGCACTGGAATTATTGTGGGGAGCGAACGGAATGTAATAAGTCTCTGCCATATTTGCTATTTTTCTACATTCGCTTAAGCCACCGCATTTTGAAATGTCTGGCATTATTATGTCGACTGCCTGATTTTCGATGATCTCTCGAAATCCATATCGGAGATAGGCATTCTCGCCTGCGCAGATGGGAGTGGTTGTTGCCTGTGTTATATTGGCCATCGCTTGAATATTTTCGGGTGGTACGGGTTCTTCGAGCCACATGAGGTTTAGGTCTTCAAGTTCGTGAGCTATTTTTAGCCCAGCTGTGGCGTCGTAACGTCCGTGCAAGTCGATTGCCAAATCCATATCTGGACCAACCGCTTCACGTATAGCAAAAGCTTGTTCAATCATGCTCTCTAATTCTGGCGGGGAAACAGACCAGTTCCATGCATCTAATTTGTGTGGATTATTTGCGTCATCAAGATCAAATTTAATAGCTGTAAATCCCTTAGCTTGTGCTTCTTCAGCCCGTTCGCGACAATTGGTCATAGCGCTGTCAACATACAGTCGGACAGTATCTCTAAATTTTCCGCCTAATAAACGGTAAACCGGTATACCTTGTGCTTTGCCAGCTAAATCCCAAAGGGCGATTTCGATGCCGGTCAATGCGGAAATACCAAGCCCGGCCATTCCGCCACGGAATATATAGCTTCTACGAATGCCCTCGAAGCAAGCATCTACATCCCTTGGATCTTTACCGATGAGTTGCTGAGCCATAGTCTGGGTAGATCCTCTCCATCCTCCATCTACGTGACTAGCTTCTCCTGTTCCGTAAATTCCCTCATTGGTATAGATACGGACATAGTGATATCTGTAGGTTGGCTTTTTGTCGACTTTTATTTGTACTTCCGCTGTTTTAATTTCTGTGATTTTCATTGAATTTTTACTCTCTCAAGTAGTATATGGATTAACGAATGTTTCCAAGTAAATAGTTCCAATTTTTCTTTCGTATTTCTCTTTCCTTGTAATGATCGCTCTGAGAGACTTGGAGAGGATTAGAAAAAGATAGAATATTATTGGGATCTTCCGCTTTAGCCCGGCTATTCCAATTAGTTGCTTTGTTAGTATTTTTCGGGTCATGATTCCAACTTGGTTTGTCGTTATGCCTTGTCCGTCGAAAAAGGAATTTGATCATATGCCTATTTTGCTTGCTAGTATTAGCAGACGTTGCGTGCCATAAATCATAGTGGGTCAATGCCACTGTTCCGGCTTTGACAGTTAAAGGAATTTGTCCGCGAATATTTGAATAATGGGCCATTCGGTCGGTTGGAGCGTTTCTAAACTGGGTCCCAGGTACAATTATTGTGGGACCCATATCTGCTGTGATATCCGTCGGGTAGTAAAGAGCAAGGAATCGGTTGATAATCGTATCACGGTTGTTTATTCCATCTTGGTGCCAGTTCATATGTTTCGATTGCGGAGGTTTGCAGTGCCAGTGACGATGGCTCTGTAGTTCAAATTGATTTCCAAGAAGACTTATAAGCGCACCACGAATTTCCTCATTTTCAATTACCTTTGTTAGCGCTGGGACAACGTCTGTAATGGCGTCTCCAGGATTGTAGTCTAAAGCATCTAATTGGGATGCAATGGATTCATTCAATCCCTTTGGAAGACTGGGCTCGATCAAGTGATAACCATTTACAATGAAGTTTGCGACTTCGGCATCTTCGAGCAAAAATTCTTTATTCATCTGCCATCTCCATTTTTTGCAGAATAAATTCGTAGCCTAAAACATCAAGTTCGTAATCGTCAAAGGGTGCCTGTAAATGCGGAAACTGCACTATTTGCCAACCATCTATTACAGCATCATGAACAGTCTCGTAGGGCCAGTTCGGAGTTTCAGCGACGATTTCCGTATCTGCTCCTTTTATTGGCTCTATCAAATTTAAAGCAATGATTTTTGAAAAAACATTGGGGGTTCGAGAATGCAAATAAAGCAAGCGTTGTTTTAACTGGTTCATCTTAAGTTTTTTACCTCTATAAAAAAGCGTCCTACAATATAATCAGGAGAGGCTTCTCTATTCAATACTCTTTTGATGGCTAAAGAAATTTATCTTAGTTTGAAGAATTATGAGAATAGAATATTAGGAGATCTAATCGATGAAAATAAAAAGTATAGATGCTGTACGCGTCCAAATACCAGGCTCAGGATCTCCTTCAAAAAAACCTGGAGCGACATCCGTTACATCCCCGCAACGGGCGATTGACCACCCAGACCCAACTGGAACGACTCCCCCGCGAAGGGATAGTTGGACAGAAAACGACGAAGTCGCTAACCCAATGTCCCGTTATTCTCATGTTAAGAGACACAGATCTCAATGGTTGCCGTCTTCATGGGGTGCTGTTTGGTGTAAAGTCACGCTTGAGGATGGTACCTGGGGATTAGGATCATCGGTCCATGGGCGTCCTGTCGCCTCAGTTATAGAAGATCATTTGGCTATTCAGTTGGTTGGGCAAGACGTTATGGCTGGGGAGAAAATATCTGATATGATGTTCCGTTTGACAAAACCCTATGGAACCGTTGGTTTGGCTTCATATGCGATAAGTGCTATTGATTTAGCTGTTTGGGATGTACGAGGAAAAGTATTAGGGCTGCCCGTATATGAAATGCTTGGTGGGAAACAGAAGGAATCCTTACGATGTTATGCTACGGGCAACGATGTTGATTGGAACAAAGAACTTGGGTTTACTGCGTTCAAACTGGCGTGTCCGTATGGTCCAGTAGATGGTTTAGACGGACTGAAGAAAAATGAGGAATTTGTTGCAGCTGCACGAGAAGAAGTCGGAAACGAATGCGAAATAATGTTAGATTGTTGGATGGCTTTTGATGTAGAGTATACTGTAAGGTTAGCGGAACGATTGCGTCCCTACGGGTTAAAATGGTTAGAAGAATGCTTATTATCTGAAGATTTTGAAGCACATTGCTCTTTGAGGGAACGTTTGCCATGGCAGGGGTTGGCGACTGGAGAGCACTGGTTTACCCATGTACCTTTTCAATGGGCTTGCTCGAAGCGAGTAGTCGATATTCTCCAGCCTGACATTCAATGGGTCGGAGGTATGACTACTTGCATGAAAATAGCCGCGATTGCTGATGCTTCCGGAATATCTGTTATTCCCCATGGCGGAGCTACTACTCCATTCGGTCAGCATTTTAGTATTGCTTCCGGATGCGCACCTCTTTCCGAATATTTTGTCGGATCATCACCTGGTGTGCCCTTGGAAGAGCTACCACATATTCCAGGCATTGCTATTCCTAAAGGTGGCTATGTTACTCCGAGTGATGCACCTGGATTTGGTATGGAGATAAAGGAAGAATGGCTGACACCATTTTTTTAATTTAAGTCTGCTCGCATTTCGTTCCCATTTTCTTTCCACCATTGATGAAGAATTGTGACGTCGGTGCCAATGCAAAAATGTTGGACTCCTTTTTCCAAATATTCGTGCCGGTCGTTGATATTGTTTAATTCAACTCGGGCAGGTATGTTCATCTCCTTGGCTTTAGAAAAAATAAAGTTCTGAGCTTCCAAAACCTCAGGAGCATTTCGCTCTCCGGCTCGGCCGATGTTCATAGAGTAATCGGCACTCCCCCATTGGATCATATCGACACCATCTACAGATAGAATCGCTTCTAATTGATTTACGGCACTTTCTTTTTCGATCATAATCACAATCACTATATCGTGTAATGCATCGACATATGCCTGACTCCCACCATAGCCCATATAGGTAAAACGGCGTGTTGCAACTCCATAGTTTCCGTTTTCTTTAGGATGGTCGGCTCGCACACAACGCACACATTCAGCTACATCTTCTGCCGAACGAACGTCGGCAAAAAGAACACTCTGAAATCCGGAACCGACGGCCCTTTGTGCAACATATGCTCTATTTTCTGCATCTACTTTTATCATCATCGACATTTTATATAGGTCGCCCGCACGGCCGAGATTATCCAAGTCATGAAGATCAAATGGGCCATATTCAGCTACGAATTCGACATAGTCGTAATGGCCAGTATGGCCTATGGCTTCGACAATTGATGGCCAAGTAGTATGTATATGTGTACCTAATGTGGGTTCACCTTTAAGTAATTTCTGTCTTAGAATATTATTTCGCATAAAGTCAAAGGCTCCATTTAACTCGTGTAGACTTCTGAACGGTCAGTTGGTGACGGTGGTGTAGGCGTGAGGAGATTAAGTTCGTCACGCATTATTTTTGGCATAACAAAATCGGCTGCACTCAAAGATGGCATTAACTGTTCAATGTTACGAGCACCTATTATTGGTGCAGTCACAGCTGGATGAGCACCCACCCAAGCCACAGCAAGTGTCACCGGGTGAATATTTACATTTTTAGCATAATCTAAAAAGCGATCGACAGACTCAAAATAGCTGTCTTCATTATATCTTAGGGCATACTGTTCCTTATCAACAATTCGGCCTTGTAAAGGGCGTCTATCAACTCCGTATTTTCCTGTCAAAAGACCGCCGCCCAATGGACTGTAAGGTATTACGCCTAAACCTTCTGATTGGGCAAGTGGTAGTAGCTCTACCTCGGCCTGCCTCTTCAATAGGTTGTACATGGGCTGTATACAGAAAATATCAGAAAATTTCTCTTGTTTAGAAATACCCAGCGCTTTTGAAATTTGCCACGCGGCCCAGTTACTAATACAAGGGTGGAGAATTTTACCCTGTTTAACACAAAAATCTAATGCAGCTAAGGTTTCTTCTATCGGTGTTGATTGATCAAAATTATGGACAAAATAAAACTCAATCCGATCAGTTTGGAGTCGCTTTAAACTCTCTTCTACTTGAATCATAATGTGTCTTCGCGATAGCCCGCGGTCATTCGCTGTTGGCCCCATAGGTCCACAAACCTTTAGAAGTAATGATGACCTGGTCTCTTTCGTCTCGAATCAGTTTACCGAGGATTTCTTCAGATTTACCATCAGCATACACGTTTGCGGTATCAAAAAAATTTATTCCATGCTCCCGACAGGAGTGATACATTTTTTCTGATGTTTTTTCGTCGACTTCTCCCCCAAAAGACATTGTGCCAAAACACAGCTGGGAGACATGAATTCCTGACTTGCCCACTGATCTATAATTCATATTAAGCTCTCGAGTTCATTATTCTTTGCTCTTTAACAATACAACATTATAGAAAAATTTTGTTTATTTGAACGAGCAGAATTTTTTTAAGGGATGCCTTTAAAAATTGGCTCTAGATATTGAACAAGTCCGCTGCATTTTTACCTAATATGCGGGTCAATTCTTCTTCACCTATATCTGTTGAAAATATCCTCACGATGTCCAAGGCTTGTCTATACGTCAAATGATTACTTGCCGGTGGCCAGTCGGTTCCCCATAAAATCCGGCCTGGCCCGAAAATTCTTAGGATTTCCGTAAAGTATTCTAGTGCTTGTTCGCATCGGGGGTCCCAGGGTTTTTGCGCTGCTGCATAGAATGCTGAGGCTTTAATAAAAACATTTTTTAGTTGGTTGACCGGTCTGAGAAAGTTGTAATTAGGATAGTCTTTATCAAACCCCCCAGGAAGACCTAAGTGGTTACAGAGAAAATTTACGGAAGAGTATTGTTTAGCTAGTGTTACCAGTGTTGCATGATTCGCAGGAGTTACTTGTAAATTACAGATCAACTCTGTTTTTGAAAATGCTTCCCAAAGTTGATTGTATTCTTTTTTAAGCATCCAACTAATATCTTGCGTATTTGGATAGTAGCTAATCCCAACGGCTTGGTATTTTTCTTTTGCTTTAATGACTAATTCTGCTGATTGGGTTTCGTGAAGTGGTACATCGGTCATGGTTGCTAAACGGTCTGGATATTGTCGAGCCCACTCGGCGCATTCTTCATTATTATCGGGTGAAAAATCTGCAACCACCGGTAGCATAATAGCCATTTCTACTCCTGCACTGTCCATCTGGTGGAGCAGTCGATCAACACGCCCCATGTCGGCAAAAGGCTCCATTGGAGCATAGTTGTTAAGAACGTGAACATGGGAATCTATAATTCGCATAATGACCCTCGTAAGTTTTCCGTTAATGGAATGCAATTCGTACAAATGCACATAATATATCCTTTGCTAAGATAATTATGAATTTACATTTATGAGATAATTGATTGAATGCGATAGTATGTGAAAAATGCAATGAATATAGATCATGCTGAAACTGCATTGGAAGCAAAAAGACGGAGCTTTTCGCGCAATGAAATATGACGAGCCGCCTCGTGGTTGACAATAAATTCAGGAAGCCTTCCCGTCGCTAAACGACAGATAGCGGCTACTGCATTCCGCCCAATACTCGTGAAACATTCGTCAGTCCATCCTAATCCGTGCGGGGATACAATTATATTGTTAAGCTGTAAAAGGGGATCTTGAGGATTTATCGGCTCTTGTTCAAATACGTCTAAACCTGCTCCGGCGATGATACCCTCTTGTAGTGCGAAAGTTAATGCCTTCTGGTCTATTATTGAACCTCTTGCAATATTTATGATATAGGAAGATTTTTTCATGCTTTGGAGGGCTTTTTCATCTATCAGATGATGCGTCTGGGGATTCAATTCGCAACACAGAATTATGAAATCTGAATTGGTTAAGAGGCTTTCTAAATCAACTAATTCGGCCCCTGACTGACCTGCAAGATATGCTGAACTATTTGGATCTGAGGCCAGGATTCGGACACCAAAATTTTGAAGTAGACCGCAGAGCTCTCGACCGATATTTCCTAATCCTATAAGGCCAATGGTTCGATTATTCAGCCCTATACCTACATTATCCATGCGTTCATGCCAGCGACCTGAACGAACTATGGCATCGCGTTGAAACATTTTTTGGCTAAGTGCCAAGATATAAGTTAAACCAGCAATCGCTACTGGTTTTCTAACACCATTAGGTGTTACTGAAACTAGAATTCCTTTTTCAGTACACGCTTTGATATTGACATTATCGTACCCGACGCCAAATCGTGCTATTAGTGCTAATCGATTGTTATTTGAGATACTTTCGGCACTAATTTCAGATCCGAGGAGCAGTAAGGCATCGTAGTCGTTTAACTGTTCGGCAAGTATTGGCGAGTTGTCTTTATCAAGAAATTCCCATGTTATTCCAGGTGTTTTGTCTAATCGGTCTAGCCCAATGTCACCGAAGCTTATGGTCCCATCACTTTTTAAAAAATCTCGGGTCAAAGCAACGCGGAATGAAGAGTTCATGATTTTTATCGTGTGTTTACCGTATTATATTATAAGATTTTTATATTTCTGAAAAAGAAATCGAATAATTGATGTATTCATAAAAGTTATTAACAATGAAAATTAAATAAGAATTCGTAACTCTGCAAAATCAGATATAATTATATTTTCTCTGGTTTTTTTGGATAATTGCAATTAACTCTGCAACTGTTAATCTTAATGAAATCATTTAGAGAGATTTGGTCGGTTTTCAGGAGATTTATTATGACAATATTCATCAAGTTAATTAGTATGACACTAGTCTTAATTGTGGTGTGGTGTGGATGTGCCAAACGTTCGCACAAAATAGCAGAGGAAATTAAAATTCCAGTTGCCGTTTTGAAGGTCGACCCAAAAGTCACGGTCGGGAAATTATCAAACGGTTTTCGGTACGTGATTCGTCCTAATTCGAAACCAGAAAATAGATCAGAGCTGCGTTTAGTAGTTGATGTTGGGTCAGTTTTAGAAAATGAGGATCAGCAAGGATTAGCTCATTTTGTAGAGCATATGGCATTTAACGGGACAGAAAATTTTCATAAGCAAGAATTAGTTGATTATTTGGAATTAGTGGGGATGCGCTTTGGTCCAGACTTAAATGCTTATACGAGTTTTGATGAAACCGTATATATGTTACAGATCCCTATGGATAGCACGATTGTTATTGATACTGCTATGCAGATTTTACTCGACTGGGCCAAGGGAATAAAATTTGAATCAAAAGAAATTGATAAAGAACGAGGAGTTGTAGTAGAAGAATGGCGTTTGGGACGGGGCGCCAATCGCCGAATGTTTGATCAGCAGTTACCAGTAATATTGCGGGGGTCTCGTTATGCCGATCGTCTACCGATAGGACAAAAAGCTGTCCTTGATACATTTTCCCACGAGACCCTCAGAGATTTTTATGAAACTTGGTATCGGCCCGAACTAATGGGATTTGTGGCCGTAGGTCAATTTGAAACTTCGTATATGGAATCTTTGGCAATAAAATATTTTTCACAGATACCTGTTTCAGACGATGGAATGGAACGTAAATACCATCTAGTTCCTAATCATGACGAAACTTTATTTGCGATTGCTTCAGATATAGAAGCAACCAGTAACATTATAAATATTTACACTAAGAAAGAAGTATCCGAGCAGTTATCTTATTTTTCTTACAGGAAATCGATTGTGGAGCGCTTGTATCATCACATGTTTAATGAGCGTTTGGGAGAACTTACTCGGCAGGTTAGTCCACCGTTTTTAGGGGCAGGTTCAAGCAAGGGTCGTTTACTGCGTACGAAAGAATTTGTGTCGCTTGGGGCTGCCGTGCAGAACAATGG
>MDTB01143040.1_pt1 | contig 12700 bp, 10 predicted proteins | sample 811161 | NCBI WGS metagenome assembly MDTB01 (sample SAMN05326650, study PRJNA326480) | marine metagenome | isolation source: seawater | place: Mediterranean Sea | collected 2009 | reverse complement strand
GAAGCGCACGTCACCGCATAACCGCGGCTTTCCATCGCCCGCGCCAGACGGTTTAGCCATGGCTCGTCATCGTCAACGATCAACAGGCTCAGTTCGGGTTCATTTGCCGTTTCGATAGGTTCTGCCAAAACAATCTCCACATATCGCTATATGCGGTATGTAGGGTGTTATTTGCAAATTTCAATCGGCTGTCACGTCAAATCGTGCGCGCGGCCAGTGTATGGTGACAAACGCCCCGCCGGGGGTGCTGGCACCAACCCTTTCATCGGGCGCCAGATTGCGCGCTTCAATGCGCCCGCCCGAGCGCAACAGCAAAGTGCGGGCGATAAAATAGCCAAGACCCATGCCCGTTTGCCCCTCATCATCGGCGTCACCGCCCCCGCGCGCGCGGGTGGTATTATACGGCTCGCCCAGACGCGCCAATATGTCGGGCTGGAACCCGGGGCCGTCATCGGCAATCTCGATTACCACTTCTTCGGGCGAGTACCGCCCATTGACCCAGACATTTTTGCCGGCGAAATCGGCAGCATTGGCGATCAAATTACCGATACCGTATATCAGCTCGGGCTGGCGCAAAACTTCCGGCACGGGCCCGGCACTAGGGTCGGGCGGCATGCACGAAACATGCAGCAGTTTGTCGCTGGGCCCGATCTCCAGCACCGCTTCTTCCAGCAACGCGCCCAGCGGCAGACGCGAGATAACCGGATCCTTGGTATCTTCAGCCGTCAGCGATGCCAGAATATCGCGGCATCTATCGGCCTGTTCGACCATCAATGTTACATCTTCGCGCAAACCGCTATCGAGCGTGGGATTGCTCAGCAATTCGCGGCTCACCAGCGCAATGGTACCGAGCGGCGTACCCAGCTTATGGGCGGCGGCGGCAGCCAGACCGTCCAGCGCCGACAAACGCTGTTCGCGCTCGATAATGCGCTGACTGGCGGCCAGCGCAGCCGACATGCGGCGGCCCTCACGGCTGACCCGCCACACATAAGACGGGATGAAAACCAGCGCGATCAGCAGCGCCGCCCAAATGCCCATCATATATATGCCCGGCAGAACCGGCGCGGGGCCCGACCACGGCAGGGGTTGATGGAAAAACAACAAGACCGTGACCCAGCCGCTTGCCAGCCCGACCAGCAGGGCGGTCGTGCGCGCCTGCATAACGGAGGCGGAAATGGTGACGGGTGCCAAAAACAGCAGCGCGAACGGGTTCATTAATCCGCCGGTCAGATAGAGCAGAATCCCGAGTTGGGTCAGGTCGTAAGCCAAATAGCCCGCGGCCTCACGTCCGGTCAGCATGTGGCTGACAGGATAGCGCAGCACCAGCCAGGCGTTCAGCAACACCGAGGCGCTGATGGTGAACAATAATTCGATAATCGGCAGTTCAAATTCCAGCCCGAAGCCGACCAGCAGCACCGCGCCCAGCTGACCGATAACGGCCAGCCAGCGCAGAAAAATTTGCACCCGAAGACGCACCGCGCTGCCGACAATACCCGTCAGCGCCGTGCCGGCGGGGGACAACCAGCTTGCCGGTCGCGCGTCCATCAGCGCGCACCCGGAGCGCTGTCCAACGCCGCCAGTACGCGTGGCAAACGCAAAATCATCGCCCAATCTCTGGCTGTGCGCCCGGTGCTGTCGGTCTCTTCCGGATCGGCACCTGCGCTCAAAAGCGCGTCGACAATCTCGGCAAAGCCCAGGCGCGCAGCGCTGATCAACGGCACTTCATTATCTTGCGCGACGCGGTTGGGGTCGGCACCGCCCTGCAGCAAAATATCGACAATCTCTGCATGGCCGCGGCGCGCCGCCAGCGATAGTGGGGTGGCGCGCGTGGCGTCGCGGCGATCGGGTTGGGCACCCATTTCCAGCAGCACGCGCACAACATGTGGGCGACCCCAATCCGCCGCCGCGTGCAGGGCGGTGGTGTTTTGATTGCCTCTTTCATTGACATTAGAACCCGCAAGAATTTCGACACGCACACCGTCAACATCGCCCGCCCGCGCTTTTTCGATCAGGCTTTTATCTTCGACAATGGGGGTCTCTTGGGCCCGCACATCATTTGCCCCCGACAGCGCAACTGCGCCGATGGCAAAAACAAACACGGCGCGCGCATACCTCGCGCCCCTTGCGAACCGATGCGTACAGACTGCGTGCGACCTTCGGCGTGTTTGAACGAATATCATCTGTTGGGTATAACCGACCCCATACACGCCACGCAAGCACGCGGAGACAAGAATGAAACCCTATATGCGGGCAAGTCTGATCATCAGCATTTTCGGCCTGTGCCTTGTGCTGGGTCTGCTGGCGCACCAGACGCTTACCGCGCCCGAAAAAAACACCGCCAATCGCCAGATGACGGATATCGGGCGGGCGTTTGAACTGGTCGACGATACCGGCCAGCGCGTCACGCAAGACATCTTCAAAGGGCGTTACACACTGTTATATTTTGGCTTCAGCTTTTGTCCGGATGTGTGCCCGACCTCGTTGCAAATAATGAGCGTGGCGCTCGACCTCGTCGAAGCGGACAAGAACGCCGACAAGCGCGCAGCGCAGATTAATCCGGTCTTTGTGACCGTTGATCCCGAGCGCGATACACCCGATGCGCTGCAACAATATGTCAGTCATTTTCACCCCCGCTTGCGCGGATGGACGGGCACGCGGGCGCAAATAGAGGCGGCCATGCGCGCGTTCAAAGTTTATCGCGCGCGCGTGGAAGATGCCACCAACCCGGATGGCTACACGATTGACCACAGCTCGATTTTTTATCTGATGGGCCCCGATGGCGGTTTTATCGCGCATTTCGATCACGCCATCACACCGGAAAAACTCGCCGCCGCCTTGCAACGGCTGAGCGCGAATTAAAATAAAACAAGCACGAATGAAACAAGCACGGGCGCGCGACTGCGCGACTGCGCGACTAATTGCCAAACAGCCAATCCAACAGGCCGCCGCCCTTACCCGCGCCATTTTCATAGCCGGGCAAAGCAACCGTGTTTTCCTGACTGGTCATAAAGGCGCGCCAGATCTGCGCTGGCAAGCCGCTGCCCGTGACTTTGTTCATCGGCGCGCCATTATCATTGCCAACCCAGACACCCGCCACCAGCGCGCCCGAATAGCCGATGAACCAGGCATCGCGCCAGTTTTGCGAGGTACCGGTTTTACCGGCAAGTATCTGGCCTTCAATGGCGGCGCGCCGACCCGTGCCGGTTTTTATCGTGGCGACCAGCATGTCGTTCATCGCGGCCACCTGGCGCGGCGCGATCACGCGCGGCGGGGCAGGGGCAATGCGCTCATAAAGTATCGTGCCGGATTTGGTGATGGCGGCGTCGATAATGTAAGGAAAGGTCTGAAAGCCGCCATTGGCAAAATGCGCGTAGGCCGATGTCAGTTCCAAAAGATTGACCTCGAAACTGCCCAACGCAATTGAGGGGTGCGGGCGCAGGGGCGCGGTGATGCCCAGCCGCCTTGCGGTTTCGATAACCGTGTCGCGCCCGGCGGCTTCGCTGACCTGAACCGCGACCGTGTTGAGCGATTTCGTCAGAGCGCGATGCATGGTGACATCGCCCTCATATAATTCGTCGTAATTTTTGGGCGTCCACGCGTCGACCGAGAAAGGCGCGTCGATAAATTTCTGCTCGGGTGACAGCCCGCTTTCCAGACCCGCCAGATAAACCAGCGGTTTGAACGCAGAACCCGGCTGGCGATTGGCTTGCACGGCACGGTTGAACTGGCTTTTGGCATAAGAACGCCCGCCCACCATGGCGCGCACCGCGCCGTCCGGGGTCATGACAACCATGGCCGCTTGTCCGGCGGCACGCGCGGCACCCTCGCGGGCCAACACGGTTTGCAGCGCTTCTTCCGCGGCCCGCTGCATGGCCGGATCAATCGTCGTAACGACATCAATGTCCGAGCGCGGGCGCCCGACAAAACCGGGCAACTGCTCCAAGGCCCAGTCAACGGCATATTGCGCGCTGGCCCCATTGGTGCGCGAGATGCCAAGCGTGTCAAAGCGCACGGCATCGGCCTGGGCTTGCGTGAGATAGCCGGTCTGCGTCATGGCACCCAGCACGAGGCGCGCGCGCGCAAAAGCGGCTTGCGGGTCGCGCGTCGGGGCATAGCGGGTCGGTGCTTTCAACAGGCCGGCCAGCACCGCCGCTTCGCCAAGTGTCAGTTCTTGCGCCGGGCGATCAAAATAGGTTTGCGCCGCCGCTTGCACCCCATACGCGCCCGCCCCGAAATAGACGCGGTTGAAATACAACGCCATAATTTCCTGCTTTGACAGGCGCGCTTCCATCCAAAAAGCCAGCATTAATTCCTGCACTTTGCGTTTGAAGGTGCGGTCGGGGGTCAAAAACACATTTTTGGCAAGCTGCTGGGTCAGTGTCGAGCCGCCCTGCACAAACCGCCCGGCGCGCGCATTGGCCAGCATGGCACGCGCCAGCCCGCGCGGGTCCAGCCCGTAATGCGAAAAAAAACGACGATCTTCAATCGCCACGACAGCTTGCACCAGATCGGGAGGCAAATCGGCAAACCGCAAGGGTGCGCCGGTATTGCGCCCACGCCGCGAAAGCGGCGTGTCGTCACGCGCATAAAGGCGCACTTCCGGATTGCGCGAAACCGACCACAGACCTTGTGTGTCGGGCATGTCGAGCGCGTAATAGAAAATCAAGCCCGCCAGCCCAATGCCGGCCCACACGGACGCCACCAGCCCCCAATAAAACACCGCTGCAAGGCGCGACCGGGCGGGGCGCTTTACTTTCTTACCGGCCATGACCCTTATTCCCCACTCCGCTTATGTGTCGAGATTGGTTACCGCCAGCGCATTGGTCTGGATAAACTGGCGGCGCGGCTCAACGACATCGCCCATGAGTTGCTCGAAAAGATCATTGCTTTCGGCCACGTCCTGCACGCGCACCTGCAACAGCGCACGGGCGTCACGATCGAGCGTCGTCTGCCAGAGCTGGTCGGGGTTCATCTCGCCCAGGCCCTTATAGCGTTGCAGGCTGATGCCCTGCTGGCCGTGTTGGAGCACCGTGTCGAGAAGTTGCAGCGGCGTGCCGACCATAACCGTCTGGTCTTTAATCGTCAGGCTGGCCGGGTCGAGATAAACCGCTTGCAAGGCTCCCGCCATGGCATCGAGGCGGCGCGCATCGGCCGAGGCGATGAGCGGCCCGTCAATATTGACGCTTTCACTCACCCCGCGCAATTCGCGGCTAAACGCCAAGCCACCATCGCCCGAGGGCGTGCCCTGCCAACCGCGCTCAACTTCGTCGAGCATACGGTTGAGGCGCGCGGCGATATAGGACGAGCTTTGCTCGGCCAATTCTGGCTTCGACATAATGTCGGGTGTCAGCGCGCCGGCGATCGCGGTTTGTTCGATAATGAATTTAGGATAGCGCGCGGGCAAGGTGTCCAAAATGCCGCGAATGGCACGTGCTTGCGTGACAAGCTCGGCGAGGTCGGCACCGCTGCGTTGTTCGCCCGAGGCCAGCGTCAGCACGGCCTCGCTCAGCCCCGCCTCGATGAGATAATCTTCAAGCGCGCTCTCGTCTTTCAGATAAGTTTCCGAGCTTTGCCGCTTGATTTTATACAGCGGCGGCTGGGCAATATAGAGATACCCGCCTTCGATAATCTGCGGCATCTGGCGATAGAAGAACGTCAGCAACAGGGTACGGATATGCGCACCGTCAACATCAGCATCGGTCATGATGATGATTTTGTGATAACGCAATTTTTCAATATCGAAATCTTCGCGCCCAATGCCGGTGCCCAGCGCGGTGATCATCGTGCCGATTTCATTCGACGACAGCATTTTGTCAAATCGCGCGCGCTCGACGTTCAAAATTTTGCCGCGCAGCGGCAACACAGCCTGATTGGAGCGATTGCGCGCCTGTTTGGCAGAGCCGCCCGCGCTGTCTCCCTCGACGATGAATAATTCGGCATGCGCCGGGTCGCGCTCCTGGCAATCGGCCAGCTTGCCGGGCAGGCTGGACACATCGAGTGCGCCCTTGCGCCGCGTCAGTTCGCGCGCTTTGCGTGCTGCTTCGCGCGCCGCCGCGGCCTCTACCACCTTATTGATAATCTCGCGCGCTTCACTGGGGTGTTCCTCAAACCAGTTGGTCAGCACGTCATTGACAATGCTCTCGACAACCGGGCGCACTTCCGAGGAGACCAGCTTGTCTTTGGTTTGGCTGGAAAACTTGGGATCGGGCACCTTGACCGAAAGCACCGCGGTCAGCCCTTCGCGGCAATCATCACCCGTCAGCGCAACTTTTTCTTTTTTCGCCAGTCCTGACTGGTTGGCGTAATTATTGACCGTGCGCGTCAGCGCCCCGCGAAACCCCGCCAAATGCGTGCCGCCATCGCGCTGGGGAATATTATTGGTGAAGCACAAAACCGTTTCGTGATAGCTGTCATTCCACCACAGCGCCAGTTCGACGCCAATATCGTCTTGTTCGGATTGCAAGGTGACGGGGGCTACAATCAAGGCAGATTTGTTTCTGTCGAGATAGCGCACAAAAGCTTCCAGCCCGCCCTCAAATGTCAGATCAACAATGCGCGGCTCGGGGCCCCGCCGGTCTTCCAGCGATATCGATACGCCGCTGTTCAAAAAAGCCAATTCGCGCAGTCGGTGTTCCAGCGTATCAAAGCTGAACTCGGTCATCGAAAAGGTCTGATCCGAGGGATGAAAAGTCACCTGCGTGCCGCTGACATCGGTGTCGCCCGCAATGGCAAGGTCGGCCTCCGCCTCGCCATGCACAAACCGCATTTTGTGGGTTTTGCCGTCGCGGTAGATCGTCAGGTCGAGCCAGTCCGATAGCGCATTGACCACCGATATGCCGACACCGTGCAAACCGCCGGAAACTTTATAGCTGTTCTGGTCGAACTTACCGCCCGCATGCAACTGGGTCATGATGACTTGCGCCGCCGATACGCCCTCTTCGGGATGCATTTCGGTGGGAATACCGCGCCCATTATCACTGACCGTCACCGACCCGTCAGCGTTCAGGCAAACTTTCACCGTGTCGCAATGCCCGGCCAGCGCCTCGTCAATGGCATTGTCAACAACCTCATACACCATGTGGTGCAGGCCCGTGCCGTCATCGGTATCGCCAATATACATGCCCGGGCGTTTACGCACGGCTTCAAGACCCTTCAGAACCTTGATCGACGAGGCGCCATATTCATTTTCTTCTGTTTGTTCGCTCATTTTTGCCTATGTGCCTTTCGGATTAATTTGTGCCTTTCGGCGTAATTTTGCCAGTGTTGGCTCACTACTGAGGTGCCGGCCCCGGCACAACCGCGCCGCCAGAAATATGTAAATGGCTGGTGGCGTGGCTGAAATCCGCGAACGCCGCCGCCTCCGTGCCGGTAATCCAGCTTTGTCCACCGAGATCGTTCAGGATTTCAAACAAAGCCCGCCGCCGCGTCGCGTCGAGATGCGCGGCCACCTCGTCGAGCAGCAAGACCGGCACATCGCCGGTGCGCGCCGCCACGCTGCGCGCCTGTGCCAGAATGAGCCCAACGAGCAAGCCTTTTTGTTCGCCTGTTGAGCATTTGGCCGCCGCCATGTTTTTCGCCGCATGCGTCACATGCAGATCGGTACGGTGCGGCCCCTCCAGGCTGCGCCCCGCGGCGGCATCGCGCGCGCGCGCGGCGTGCAGGCGGGCGCGCCAGCCATCTTCAACCTCAATCGCAGGTTGAGCGCGCAAGGCAGCTTCAAGCGTACCCTCCAACGCCACCACCGCACGGGGAAAAACCGTTTCCGGCATCGCCGCCAACCCGTCGGCCAGCGCATCCAACGCCGCCAGCCGCGCCGCGGCAATCGCTGTGCCGAGGCTTGCCATGTTTTCTTCCAGCCCATCAAGCCAGCCATTACCGGCAAATTGCGTGCCCGGCATTTGCAGCAATTTATTGCGCTCGCGTATGGCGCGCTCGTATTGATTGAGCTGCGTCGACAGCCCCGGCACCAAAGTCTGCGCGAACCGGTCGAGAAATTTGCGCCGCCCGCCGGCGCTGTCAGTAAATAGCCGATCCATAGCCGGGGTCAGCCATAATTGCGGCAGCGCCATGGATATTTTCTCAAACCCCCGCGCGGGCGCGCCGTCGACGCGCAATTCACGGCCCGCGCCGCCGGCGGCAAAGCGCACCCCGACCCGCATTGGCGCAGTCGCGGTGGCGATATCGGCCAGCACCGTCCAGCCCTCATCGGCACTTGTGGCGGCCATGTCCTCCAACTGGGCGCTGCGGAGGCCGCGCCCGGGCGTAAGCATGGAAATCGCCTCCAAAATATTGGTTTTGCCAATCCCGTTCGGCCCGGTGAGAATGACGGCCCCGCACGCTACACTCAGATCAGCCGCCGCGTGCGAACGAAAATGCGTCAGGCGCAATCTAGCGATATGCGGTGCGACCGGCCCGAGATTTGCGAGCGGCTGCGGTGCTTCGGTTTGCGGCAGAAAAACCACCTCATACCCGCATGGGCATCAGCACGTAAAGTGCATGGGTATCCTCGCCATCGCGTACAATGGTCGGTGCCCCGCTATTTGACAGTTCAAACGTCGCCATATCGCCATCAAGCTGGCTGGTAATATCCATCAGATAACGCGCGTTAAAGCCGATTTCCAAAGGTTCGGCCTGATAGCTGACACTTATTTCATCGCTGGCATTGCCGCTGTCGGGGTTTGACACGGAAAGCCCCAGACTATCCGTGTCGAGGCTCAGTTTCACCGCCCGCGACTTCTCGCTCGAGATGGCGGAAACGCGGTCAACACTTTGGGCAAAAGTTTTGGCATCCACGCCCAAAACCTTGTCATTATCGACCGGAATGACGCGTGTATAATCGGGAAATTTGCCGTCGATCAATTTCGACGTCAGCACAATATTGTCGAAGGCAAAATTGATTTTCGTGTCGGAAACCTGCACCGAAACCTCGCCCTCGGCCTCTTCCAACAGCTTTTGCACCTCGCTGACGGTTTTGCGCGGGATAATAATGGCGGGCATGTCAGCCGCGCCCACGGGTTGGGTGATCTGCACCCGCGCCAGCCGGTGCCCGTCTGTGGCGACCGCGCGCAGCAAAGCCGCGCCGTCTTCTTCCAGCGCGTGCAGATAAATGCCGTTCAAATAATAGCGCGTTTCCTCAACCGAGATGGCAAAGCGGGTTTTTTCAATCAACCGACGCAAATCCGTGCCGGAAAGCGCAAAAGCGACCGGCATTTCATCGCGCGCCATGGCCGGAAAATCTTCGCGCGGCAAGGTTTGCAGCAAAAATGAGGATTTTCCCGACACCAGGGTCAAGCGCTCGGCATTTTCGTCCTTGGCAAGTTCTATCTGGCCGCCATCGGGCAATTTGCGGACAATGTCATACAGCATATGCGCCGGTGCGGTGATGGCGCCGGCTTGTGCAATCTCGGCCTCAACGCGTTCGCGCACCTCGATCTCAAGATCGGTCGCCGTCAACGTCACGACGCCATTGTCAGCTTCCAGCAAAACATTGGATAAAATCGGAATTGTGTTGCGGCGCTCGACAACGCTTTGCACATGGTTGAGCGCTTTTAGAAAGGCACTGCGTTCTATTGTGGTTTTCATCCGACCCTCTTAGATACCGAACCCACCGGCTGGAACGGTGTGGAAATTGATTTTCAGCTTGCGCGACATCGGGCGCAAAAGGCACGAATCACCCTGTTTTCCAAAGTGTTCAATTAACTCATATTTATAGCAGAAATGGGGCGGAAAGGGGCTTTTTTTTACCCCGCCCAACCCCTATTAAGCGCCCTGTTGGACGCAGGGTTGACCGCATAAAAACGCTAGTTTTCGAGCATGCGACGCAACAAATCGACATCTTCGTCCAGTGCCGGGTCTTGTTCGCGTAATTGTTCGATTTTACGCACCGCATGAATAACCGTTGTATGGTCGCGCCCGCCAAATTTGCGCCCGATTTCGGGCAATGATCGGCTGGTCAACTGCTTTGACAAATACATGGCAATCTGACGCGGACGCGCCACTGAACGCGCCCGGCGCGCCGACAACATGTCGCCCATTTTGACATTGAAATATTCAGCGACACGACGCTGGATCTCGTCGATCGTGACCCGACGCTCAGACGCACGCAACAGGTCGCGCAACACATCTTGCGCCATTTCCAAAGTGACCGGACGCCCGACAAAAGACGCATAAGCCACAACCCGGTTCAGCGCGCCCTCAAGCTCGCGAATATTCGACACAATGCGCTGCGCGAGAAACTCCAATACAGGCTGCGGTATCGGCGTGGTTTCGGCACGCACGGCCAGCGCATCGGCTTTGGACTGCAAAATGCCAAGGCGCAGTTCATAATCGGTCGGGTGGATATCGGCCACCAGTCCCCAGCCGAGGCGCGAGCGGATGCGCTCTTCAATGCCTTCCAGATCGGTGGGCGAACGGTCGGCGGAAATAATTACCTGACGGTTATGATCGATCAGCGCGTTGAAGGTGTGGAAAAATTCTTCCTGCGTCGAATCCTTGCCAGCGATGAATTGAATGTCATCAATCATCAGCACATCAACCTCGCGGAATTGCTGCTTGAACGCCATGGTATCTTTGAACCGCAAGGCGCGGATGAACTGATACATGAATTTCTCAGCCGACAGATACAACACTGTCCGGTTCGGGTCTTGGCGACGAATTTCCCACGCGATGGCATGCATGAGGTGGGTTTTACCCAGACCCACACCGCCATAGAGAAATAACGGGTTGAAGGCCACTTCGTTGGCCTCTGTCAACCGCCGCGCGGCGGCATGCGCCAGTTCATTGGATTTGCCGACCACAAAATTGTCAAAGGTAAAGCGCGGGTCCAGCGGCGCGCCCAGATCGTCGCGCAGACCGGTGGTTTCTGCCGCGACAGGCTGCGGGCGCGGGCTTGATTTGGTTTCCATCGGCGGCAAACGACTGGGCGGTGCGGTTTGCATCCGCGTCTCGGATTTCGGCTCGGTTGGGGCCCATTCCGGTTGCAATTCGATATCGATGCGCTTCACCGAAGGGTCTTCGTTCTGCCAATAATCACGAATGCGCGGCAGATAATGTGCCTCGATCCAGCTGCGGACAAAACGCGTCGGCACTTTCAATACCACGCGGCCGCGATGCACATTGTCCACCGACAATAATTTGAACCAGCTGCTAAACGTGGCCTCGCCCAACTCCGCCCGCAAGCGCGAGCGCACGCGATGCCACTGGGCGTCTAACTCCGCATTCGCCCCTGCTGCGCTGTCATTGCGGGCTGCACTTGGCTCAGCCGCACCGTCTTTATCGACCGCTTGGTCTTCATTATTATTTTCCAAAATCGCACACCCTCATATGCTAAAGCCGAGCCCTCCCCGGCCCGGCTATTCGCCAATACTTAATTCTGCACCCAAGGCAACCCGTCAAACTTCCACCCGTTCACCCGGCCCCGATGTCCACATTCATCCCGATCCCCTTCAAAACCGCCAGCCACATTGTAGCAATCTGCAAAACCTTCTTGCGTCAAAGCGCACGCCGCCGCCTGCGAGCGCATGCCGGAACGGCACAGCGTAAATATCGCCACGCGCTTATCGGCGACCTCATGCGCGATTGTTTTGGCGAAATCAGGATTGACCGCCATGTCGGGAAACGACTGCCACTGCGCGCATACGAGCCGGGCTGCGGCATCGCTTAGATCGGGAAGACCGACAAAAGCCCATTCGGGTTGCGTCCGCACATCGACCAGAACGGCATCAGCGTTTTCCGCCAGACAATTCCATGCCGTCGCTGGTGTCACATGCCCAGCAAATCCGTCGTGTTCAACATCCAGAACATTTAACCCGCTCACTGTGCCCTCCAAAACGGAACTGCCGTCTAACAATTATTAGACCTATGCTTATTAGACCCAAGATTATTAGATCCCTGTCCGACAGCCGCACGAAGAAAGATTTTTGCCTAAAATCAGCGCGTTAACTAAAAACTCCCTGATATCTGCCGATTTTCAACGATCATCTGTCGGCGATCACGATACAAATTCGCCAGCGCGCGCGCAACGGGAAGGAAACAAGAACAGAGAAGAATCTGAAACTTTTTAAAATTTTTTTATGTCTCAGTTACGAATGCGTGAAAAAACCCACCAAAAATGGTGTGTTCAAAATCGTAAAAATGTCAAAAAATGCGGTGGTGATAAATCAGGAGATCGCAGCGACGCGCTTTGCGAGCCGCGAAACTTTGCGCGCGGCAGCGCGCTTATGCACCAGCCCTTTGCGCCCGGCTTTGGCAATCAACGGTTGGGCCGCGCGCAAGGCGGAGACCGCATCGCCTTTGCTGCCGCCGGCAATGGCCTCTTCAACCCGACGGATTGATGAGCGCATTTGGCTCCGCTGATGACGGCTGCGCGCCGTGCGGGCGGCAATCTTGCGAACCATTTTTTTGGCAGAACTTGTATTTGCCATGTAAATCAAACCCTGTTTCGTAAAATCGACGCTGCGATGCGGCGATTGAGACGCCGTTATAGGGCGGTGACTGAGTAAGGTCAACCGCCAATTTCATCCCTTTTTTGGCCTAGCTGTCGGAGAATTTTGGCTGTCTTTTTTCGATAAAGGCTTCCATGCCTTCGCTCTGATCGTCAAAGGCAAACAGCGAATGGAAAAGCCGGCGCTCGAAGCGTACGCCCTCGCGCAACGTCGTCTCGAACGCCTCATTGACACATTCTTTGGCGATCATTACCGAG
>MDTB01216478.1_pt1 | contig 12701 bp, 10 predicted proteins | sample 811161 | NCBI WGS metagenome assembly MDTB01 (sample SAMN05326650, study PRJNA326480) | marine metagenome | isolation source: seawater | place: Mediterranean Sea | collected 2009 | reverse complement strand
TATGGCGGAGGAGGTGGGATTCGAACCCACGCTGCCCTTTCGAACACTAACGATTTAGCAAACCGTCCCCTTCAGCCACTTGGGTACTCCTCCGAAATATGTATTATAATATCATTTCAATAAGCGCTCATCAAATACAGATCCTGTTCTTTGATGGATTAATTGAATTCGACAGGCACGTTCAGTTAAAAATAAATGCGCAAAACTTGCTAAAAAGCCACGATCCGATGATTGTTTTAAATGTCCTGGATTCAAAATAATTAAATTATTTTGTGTTGATATCTTTGGCTCATGCGTATGACCATGGCAAAAAATATCACATTGATTCTCTTTTATTACTTTTAAAGGATCAATATCCTGATCTAGATCATGTGCATCAACTGACGGCGTATGTGTAAGAAAAAAGCGCCAATTTAAAAAAGTTTCGAAACGACGATTTTCAATCATCGGATCTTGATACTCCTGTCCCCAAGTTCCTGGAATTCGTATCGTAGGAATTTGATGATTCAAAAAAGGAATTGCATCACGATAATCATCACCCAGATGAATCACCAAATCAACTTTTTGAGCATAATTTAACATATCATCTATCATTTGAGTATTTCCATGCGTATCAGAAATTAATAAAATCTCCATAGATTAAGTTTTATCAGATCGTGACAATATTTGTGAAGCCTATTAAAGTAATCATAATGAAATCGTTAATTGTAAGTCTAATTTGTTTGATAGTGACAGTTATTCCAATTCACACAATTTCACTAGATATATCATCAATTAAAACAAGGTGCTGCTGCAAAAAAATATGTGAATGTGATCATAAAAAAAATACAGCACGATCTTTTCGAAATATTAAATGCGGCGATAATATGCCCTCAGTAGTATCATCATTATCATTAAAAACATTAATAACAATATTTAAATTTGAACGTAAAAATCCAATAAAGGCAACATCTATTGCCGCCCAGAAAATAATAAAGTATAAAGACGTTATCTTAATTAAATACCCGCCCCCACCTAAATATCATTCCTAGTTAAAAATTAAAATCTTTATAAAAAGGAATAATAAATGATAAAAAAAATAATGGTTTTATGCCTTATTGGTATAAACATTTTCGCTGACGGAAATAATCTGAGTCGTCCTGATGGGCATGCTCCAATTGGCGTTATGGGAGATCATACTCATATAACTGATAAAAAGATGATTTCGTATCGAATAATGAGCATGAGTATGAGCAAATTTTTCAATGGTTCATCTGAAATTAGTTTAGATTCAGTAAAGGCATCATACACAATGATTCCAACATCAATGCAAATGACCATGCATATGATTGGTGGTATGTGGGGAATTTCAAATGATATTACGTTAACAGCAATGGGAGGCTATTCATTAAATTCAATGGATATGCTTCAAATGAACCAATCATCAACAATGACATCAAGCGGATTAAATGATCTTAAAATATCCACACTAATCAATATAAGTAAAAAAGAATCAGAGACTATAATTGGACAATTCGGCGTCAGCATACCACTCGGTTCTATTGAAGAAAAAAATGCATCTGGAACACATTTACCGTATGGCATGCAATTAGGGAGCGGAACATATGATTTAATCATGGGCGTTACATCTACCTATTTTTTAGACAACACATCATTTGGGGCACAAGTTAATGGCATCATTCGTACTGGAAAAAATAAATTAGATTATCATCGAGGACATCAATTTCAAACAACCATATGGGGTCAAACATTAGTTACGGATGACATTAGTTCAAGTATTCGCTCAACAATTACTATCAATAATAATATTGAAGGTAAAGATAATACTTTGTCTACAATGACAATTAATATGAATCCTGCATATAATACTAACCAAGGACAAATCGTAGCCGATATCGCGATTGGAACAAATTACAAACCAAAAAGCCTTAAAAAAACACGATTTGCGACTGAACTTATAATACCCGTTTATAGAAAATCAAATGCAATCTCTTTAATGTCAGAAAACAACATCATTTTTGGTATTCAACACGCACTGTAATAAAATTATCGGCCAATGAGTATCATTGGCCGAAAGTAACCTGTAAAGTTTTTCGTTTCTTCTAAATTCTTCGTTTAAATAGACTCAAAAATGGGAATAATTAAACGTTAACAGCAAATTTTTTGTTAAAAAAAGAACGTTATGAAAAAATTAAGTCAAATTTTCTTAATCTTTATTATGTCATCGAGCATGCTTACTGCTAATCATGACCATACTCACAATTTTATATCAAACGAAACAAAAAACACCTTATCAACAGAACGAAAATTCAAGCTTCATGAAACAATTACAAGCAGTAAGTTACAAGAAGAAAAATTAAAAAATGTCAGTATCTCTAATGAGTTAAAAAAACAAGGCCTAGTATTAGTAAATATTGAAAATGGATTGCCAATATTTTTGGGGCCCTTAAACGCCGGATCAATAAAAACAATGTCTGCCGAATTTGTAAAAGAAAACTCAGGGCAGTCCAACAGTTACAATTTAAATGGAAGTGGTATTACAGTTGGTGTGTGGGACGGTGGAAAAGTAAGATCCACCCATCAAGAGTTTTTGAATGCTAATAATGTAAGTCGAATCTCATATGGATCAGACAATGGTGGAACAAACATTGATAGCCATGCCACACATGTTGCTGGAACAATTGCAGCAAAAGGAACAAAAGCAGCCGCAATAGGCGTTGCTAGCAAAGTATTAATCAAGTCCTATGACTTTGGTTCAGATGTGAGTGAAATGAGTTCAGAAGCATCATCATTAAAATTATCCAATCATTCATATGGTGTTTTAGCTGGATGGGGAAGCAATAATTGTTATTATGGCGCAGTTAATGTGTCAGAAGATATTAAATTTGGCAAGTATTCATCAATTGCTTATTCATACGATAATATTGCATATTCAAATACACTCTACACAATTGTATTTGCAGCAGGAAATGATCGAGGCGATAATGGATCAAGCACGCATAAACACTTGGTCTACGATAATGGTTGGAGTTGCAAAGGAAGTTATACCTGTTCGCATCCGAAAGATGGGGGAACAAGTGGGTTCGACATTATTACCGGAGGAAATGGTGCAAAAAATGTAATTACGGTTGCAGCTATTAATGAATTAAGCAATGGCTGGCAATCAAACGATACTGGCACAATATCGTCATTTAGTAGTTTCGGGCCAATGGATGATGGCCGAATAAAACCCGACATTTCGGCAAAAGGGGTTGCCGTATACTCAACTGAATCATCAAGCGATACCGCCTATGGAAATAAAAATGGGACATCAATGGCAACCCCAGGTGTTACCGGTGGGCTTGCATTATTAATGGAATATCAAAAAAAAATACATGGCGCTATGAATTTGTTATCCTCATCTTACAAAGCAATCATGATTCACACTGCTGATGAAGCTGGAACAACCGCTGGACCTGATTATAAATTTGGCTGGGGTGTTTTAAACATTTTTAAATCAGTTGAACTCATGAAAAGAAATAAATACGTAAATAATACAACGATACAAGAAATTAATTACAATGGAACAGAACAAACAATTCTTATTAAAAATGCTGATCCACAAGTCCCATTGGTAGTAACTGCAGTCTGGACAGACCCCCCATCCCCTATTTATAATCAAACACCTTATAAAAACACCGTAGATGCCACAAATAAAGCGTTAGTTAACGATATTGACATCAAAATAGAGCAAGGAGCAACAACCCATTATCCTTGGAAGTTATCTGTCTCAAACCCTGGGAACGCAGCAACAAACATTGCGCGAAATGATGTGGATAATGTAGAGCAAATTCGAATTAATAATCCATCTGGAAATTATACGCTTAAACTCTACCATACAGGCAATTTATACCAATCCAAAAATCAGCCGGTATCGTTAATAATTAGTTACGCAAAAAAACCAACCATTTCAATTCCTGGGAACCCAAATACAGCCAGTGCAACGCACACACTTTCTGGAACATCACAATCAAATACTACGGTTAATATTTTTGTAAACAATACGTTAAATAATTCAATTAAATCAGCAGCAAATGGAACCTGGAGTAAAACAATTACATTTCCATCAACTGGAACATTAAATATTCAAGTAAAAACAACAGAAAATATTAACGCTAGAACCCAAAACACACTAAACTCAGTCGTATCATCATCTAATATAATCGTCATGAATTATAACGGCATTGTCATTACATCTCCAATAGATAACACGAACATGTACATGCCTACAGTAAATATTAAAGGAGAAACAAGTGCGGCTAAAACAGTAAAAATTTTTGAAAACAACAATTTAAAATCCACAATTCAAAGTGATGCAAATGGAAAGTTTGAAAAAGTAATTAATCTAGATAAAGATGGTAAAGCAACACTAAATGCAACCATTGTATCTGGCGCTAATACAATTACATCAAATACAGTGATATTAAACGTAGACATTTACAAACCTCAAATAATATCACCAACATTAGCAACAATTACAACCCCAACATTTAATATGGTTGGGACAAGCGAACCTAATAAATTAGTTAACATATTTAAAAAACCATCAAGCGGATCCTATACGTTTGTAAAGAGTGGCACCGCGAATGCACAAGGTACTTTTAATATTCTAATTCAACTCAACCCTACAAGTAACCCATCTGAATACCAACAATCATTTAACTTTATAGCATCATCAAATGTATCCGTTGGATCATCAACACTTACAAAAGAGTCCACACCAAAATCAATCCAATTTAATATTAAAGACTTTCCAACCACAATTACAAATCCATCACCAAATACCGTAATTTATACACCAACATTTAACTTAATGGGAACTGCAAAAAAAGATAACCAAGTTTCGGCACTAAAAGGATCTACACTTGTTAAATCAGGCATTGCTAATATTGGAGCTGACAATAATGGATTAAAACAATTTTCTCTCGCGATCCAGTCACCAAAAACCGCAACACTCTCTATATTCAATTACAAAGTAACAACAAATATTTATACACTTCCACGAGAATCAAATACAATCCCTCTAAAATTTGATGTTTTTAAACCTCGCATTATGTTACCAACCCATAATTCAACAATATCAACACCAACATTCAATTTAAGTGGCAAAACAGAACCAAACGTTAACGTCGACATAATCAAAGACAATCGTTTAATTGCATCTGTGAACGCAACGAGTACCGGTAGTTTCAATGCGATTATTCGATATGATTTCAATGGTCAAAACCAAGTATTTAAAACAAGTGCAAATGTATCCATTGATTCAGGTAAAAGCATTAAGGTTTCATCTTCAAAAACATATCAATTCAATGTAAAAGATATCCGCCCTATTATTCAATTACCTACCAATAATGACCAAATTTTTTCAAAAAAACTAACCATTAGAGGTAAAACAGGCGTAAAAACAATCGTAAACCTATATAAAGATGCATCAAATACACCACTAGGTTCAACAACATCAGATTCAAACGGTTTTTTCTCATTCAGTGTCATCAACCCAAGTCAAGAAAATGGGCCGACAATCAATAGTAACTTTTTCGTTAAAGCAACAGTCTATGCCAAAGAATACACAAGTCCTTCAATTAATCTTAAATTTAAACTCGATAGCAACGCCCCAGAAATAATTTATCCAAAAGACAGTCAAATCATTAAATCAAACCGAGTTACATTTATTGGAAATGCTCAAAAAAATAGTAAAGTATTTATATTTGAACGACTCGATGGATCTCAAAATGATCAATTAATTGGGGCAACAAAATCAAATAATGATAAAAAATGGTCATTCGATATCCCAATAAAAGTAAATAAAATTTATTTTTATAAAGCGAAGGTAGAAAAAATTCCTGGTAAACCATCCAGTGTGGTTGAATCAAATGAAATTAAAGTGATTTCACAATTAAATTCAAGTGATCCTTATATTGTATACCCTAGAAGTCTCGAAGAAATAAAAACAAATATTTTTAATGTCATGGGATCAGGTAAAAAGAATTCAATAGTATCCATTTATCAACATGCAAGCCCAAATATAATTATTGGAAACCTCATGAAAACCACAACATCTAATAACAAAGGTAAATGGTCATCCGTGGTTAAATCGCCTAAAAACAATCATTATTTTTTAACCGCAATTATTACATCGGGTAATTATCGAGCAACCTCGAACACAGTCTCATTTAAAATGAATTACGATTTTAAAGGACAGCCTTTATCAATCGATTCTCATAAAAATAATGACACAACGCATAAAAAGCGAATCAAATTATTTGGAAAATCTCCAAACGGAACCCTCCAATTATTTGTGAATGATCAATTATTAAAATCAATTATTGTGAGTAATAATCGTTGGATATCAACCATGAATCTCAACTCTGAAAAAGCATTTAAAGTTCAAGTAAAAATTACCCATAATGCATTAATTAAAGAATCAAGCATTATAAATATTAGTCGAAATAGTAAACCAAAAATAACAAAAACATCGTCAAAAAGAGTATCAAAAAATAAGTTTCAAATCAGCGGCGTGGGAAAAGAAACCACACTATTAACCATCACCATGATTGAAAATTCATTAACAATGATGACGAAACAACTGGAAACCATGGCCTCTAGTCAAAAAGAAATTGTAATTGGTCAAGTAAATACTGATGATGAAGGATCATGGTCCATTGATATCCCCATATCGGCACCTGGTAAGTATTCATTTAAAGTTTATGAAAACTATGGAACAGAAAGTCAACTAGCATCTGAAAATTTTGAATACGATATCTCATTAGAAAGTACAGAAGTATCGCTTAATCTTGGACCAAGCCCATTTAATCCATCATCTTCAACCTTAAAGATTGAATATTTGCTACCATCAAATTCGAATGTCGACATTGGTATTTATTCGATAACAGGATTTAAAGTATATGGAAAGGCCATTGCAAGTGGCACTATCGGAGCAATCAAAGGTCGAAATATTTTAGTATGGGATGGGAAATCAGATGGAGCCATTGTGCCCCCAGGACTCTATATTGTCGTAATAAAAGTTGACGGTGATCAATCCATAATAAAAACAAAAAGGGTGGGAATAAGATGGTAAGAAAAACAATCTTAGCAATGATGGTTTGTACAACATGCATTTTTGGAAACAAAATTACAGACGGGATTTATTGGGTTGGCAGTGCATCGAGCAGTGGAACTGGGCTTGCAATAACTGGAAAAACAAATACGCCAGAATCTATTTTTTTTAATCCAGCTGGTTTAAATACAAATAAAAAATCATCAATAAATGCAAGTTACACCACGTTAAATCAAACAAACTTTTCTAATGTTAGTTATATTGCCAGCAATCAAATTATATCGTTTGGAATCGGAGGCCATACAAATGAATCTGCGGGTATTGATAAAACAACCTTTAATGAAGACACTAATCAAATTGTAACAAGTGGCCAATACAGTTATATTTATTCATCTGTTTTTATTTCAGCCGCATTAAAAATGCCACTTGTTTCATTCGGCCATATCGGCGGGAGTCTTCATTTTCATCGAATGAGTATTGGCGAAGAAACATTATCAGGTCGCTCGATCAATTTAGGATTCCTTATCACACCGATGCCATCATTAAGCATAGGATTAACTCACCACAATGTTATCCCACTATACTTAACTTGGTTAAGTAAAGACCAAATAAATAAAGAAGTTAGTTCAACAATTCATAAAATAAATACATATCGAACATTTGGAATTGAATATAGCGGATTTAAATTTAACAACATTACATGGAAAATACTTGCTGATTACGATTTAGATAATACCGTAAAAAACTCAACAAATAACTACTTTCCGTTAAAATTAGGAACTGAATTAGAATACAACGCCTACAAATTAAAAGCCGGTTATAATTATCGATTTTTATCTTTTGGATTATCCATAAAATTAAATCAATTACGTTTTAACTATTCGTTTATGTTACCAAACGAAAAAGAAATGCTAGATAATCGACATGCGATTGGGTTAAATTATTTGTTATGAAGATTATTTTACTATCCGTTATGAGTCTAATTTTAATCGGATGCAATAAATCATATACAAATTTTGAAATTTTACATGAAGGTTATGTTTATGAAACAGCCTTAAAAAAAGAAAAAAGATATATATCTCAAAAAGAATTAAGTGACTTTTTTAAAAACAGAGACATTAAAAAAGAAATAAATCCAAAATGCAATTATATTTTTGTAAGTTATGGCGAACAGTCATCTCAAACTAATTTTGACAAAATCATAAAAATATCAATTGAAAAGAATCAAAAAATAACCATTGTCAGAGAACCAACAACATATACTGAACCGCCAATGGGATTAACGGTATTAAACAGTCCATTTCAAATTATAAAAGTCTGTAATTAGTGTTAAATAAAATGGGTTTTGTGTATAATCAAGGCTATGGCAAAATTAGAAAATGTAAATATATCAGAAATTAAGCCAATTGTTTCACCCGATGAACTCAAATCTTCGGTTAAAATTTCAACAACCGCAGCAGATTTTGTAATTGAATCCAGACAAACAATTTCAAACATTTTAAATGGAAATGACCCAAGATTATTAGTTATTATTGGGCCTTGTTCAATTCATGATCCTAAGGCTGCAATTGAATACGCTGAGCGATTAGAGCCTCTGGTTCAAAAATATAAAAGATCCATGCAAATCGTAATGCGCGTCTATTTTGAAAAACCACGAACAAATATTGGCTGGAAAGGGCTAATCAACGATCCAGACTTAAATGGATCAAATAACATCGAAAAAGGATTAGCTGCTGCTAGAAATGTAATGATAGATATTCTTAATAAGAAAATACCAACTGGCAGTGAATTATTAGATCCAATATTGCCACAATATTATGCTGATCTTATATGTTGGGCATCCATTGGTGCTAGAACAAGTGAATCACAAACCCATCGTGAAATGGCAAGTGGATTATCAATGCCCATTGGATTTAAAAATGCAACAGATGGAAATATTGATGTTGCATTGCATGGCATACAAGCCGCTCGTCATTCTCATTCATTTATTGGAGTGACACAAAATGGAACTATTGGAAGAGTATCATCAAATGGTAACCCAGATGCTCATTTAATCATAAGAGGCGGTTCAAATGGTCCAAATTATTCATCCGTACAAATGGAAGAGCATATTGAAAAAATAAAACAATCAAAAATAAACACACAAATTTTAGTGGATTGTTCCCATGGAAACTCTCGGAAAAAAGCAGAAAATCAACATAAAGTTTTAAATAGTATCTTAAACCAAATTCAAAATGGAAATAACGCTATCTTCGGAGTTATGCTAGAAAGCTTCTTACTTCATGGAAATCAGAAAATACAATCCAGCCCATTAACATATGGCATGTCAATCACAGATGAATGCATTGGATGGAATGAAACTGAAACCTTATTGGAAACCATCCACCAGCGTTTATCATGAAAAAAATATTTATTGCGGCAACAAGACAAAATGACGGAAAAACAACGGTTTCATTAGGGCTATTCAAATCATTACTTAAACGTGATCCATCCATACAATATATGAAGCCCGTTGGACAACAATATAAAGAAATAAATGGAAATAAAATTGATAAAGATGCGGTTTTATTCCAAAAAACATTTAACTTAAATGAAGAAAACCTTCCCATAATGAGCCCAATTGCATCACCGAGAGGATTTACTGAAACCTATATTAATGATCCAGATGAAGCATCTCTTCAGAACAAAATTTTAAATGCGGAAAAAAATTTAACAAAAAATTCAGGATCAATTTTATATGAGGGCACGGGTCACGCAGGTGTAGGATCTGTATTTGATAGTTCAAATGCAGCAGTTGCAAAATTGTTAAAAACGCCTGTTATTATTGTATCAATTGGTGGGATTGGCAAAGCAATTGATGAAATCATGTTAAATACAGCTGTATTTAAACAATTAGGTGTTCCAATAATGGGTGTGATTATTAACAAAGTATTACCAAATAAGTATGACAAAATTAACACGGTTGTTCGAAAAGGATTAGATCGTCTTGGCCTTGATGTGTTAGGTGTAATTCCATTAAATGAAGATCTTACCTACCCCACCATTAGTTCCATTGTTGATGAATTAAAGCCCAACATATTATCAATGTCTAAAACGGGTAAAAATAATATTATTGAAAAATTCATGATTGGCGATATGATGCCTCATAACGCACTCGATCACTTTAGTAGAAACACACTCATGATAGTGCCAGGAAATCGAGAAGGTTTAGTCTTAACAGCACTATGCGAAAATTTATTAACAAATGGGCCACATTTAGTCTCAGGGATTGTATTTACCAATGGAATTAGACCTCATCAAAAAATATTAGATTTACTTTACACATCCCAAATCCCGCTCTTTATGGTTGAAGAAGATGCATTTTCAATCGCAACTAAAATAAATCAAATGATTGTTAAAATTCGATCTGAAGATAAAAATAAAATTGCTATCGCAGGGTCCATCATTGAAAAGTATGTCGACATCGACAAAATCTTCACAAAAATGGATGATTGATTAAACTGTGTTATAATTCTAAAAATGAAGATAACGCTAGTAGAATTAAAAAAAGAAATAAGTAATGATTTGAAAAAAGTTAATCATATCATTGAAGAAGCGTTACTTGAAACTACAAATAAAACATTATCTAAAATATATACACATGTACTTAAAAGTAATGGGAAACAAATTAGAGCGTCACTTGTTATTTTTATTTCAAAATTAAATCAATCAACAAATATGGAAAATTGTTATAAATTAGCTGCTGGTATAGAACTCATTCACCTAGCGTCATTAATTCATGATGATATCATTGATAATGCAACAGTTAGAAGAAACCAAACAACCGTTCATAAAGAATTTAGTACAAATAATGCAATAATCAGTGGCGTACATTGTTATGCAATTGCGCTTAAATTAATAACCTCTTTAAAAAATACAGCAATTTTAGATGTTATTTCAGATGCTGTCATTGATTTATGTGAAGGCGAATGTTTTCAAGTCAACAATCGGCATAACTTTTCTTTAGAAAAATCTGATTATTGGACAATTATTGATAAAAAAACAAGTTCATTATTTAAAGCAGCATGCATTACATCAGGAATATTAAGTAAACAATCCCCAAAAATTATAGAAAACTTATCATCACTCGGATCTTCCATTGGTGACATTTTTCAATTGGTCGATGATTATTTAGATTTATTTGATACAGAAAACAAATTAAGTAAAAAAATTATGCAAGACTTAGAAACAGGCGATATTTCCTTGCCAATTCTTTTAGCCAGCAACAACACAAAAAATAACTCTATCAATGAAATTAAAGATGTCTTAAAAAATAGAAAAAAAGAAATTGCATTATCTATACAAAAAGAAATTTCGTCGAAAAAAGAATCGGCAACTGATTTTATTAATGAATTACCAACAACTATTCAAACAAAACAGTTAAAAAGTATTTTATTTTTGATTACACAACGCGCTTTAAAGTCCGTCTAAAAACGTTTGATAAGCGGATTCATCCATTAAGTCGTCTGAATCAAACGAAGCGGATTTTACTTTAACTAACCAACCAGATTCATATGGAGAATTATTAATAACTTCCGGTGAATCAACAACTGACGAATTAATTTCAATAATTTCACCTGAAATTGGAGAATAAATTCCAGAAACCGTTTTAACTGATTCTACTGACGCAAATTCATCGGATTTCTCAATAACAGATCCAATATTTGGCAATTCAACAAATACAATTTCACCTAACTCATCAACAGCATGAGAAGATATACCAATCGTGGCAACATTATCATTAACTTCAACCCATTCGTGATCTTCTGTAAAATATCTTTGTGACATTTTTAGCCTCCATAAGTAATCTTATCAAAGAATAGCATCAGAAAGTTAAAAGTAGCAAGATGAAGTTTCAAATTAATATTTTGAATAGTTCTAAACAACTTGTTATTCTAAAATGCATACCTCAATATTGGAGAATTCTATGATAAAAAACGAACTTTCAATTTCGACAAAAAAAGTTCCTCAACGGGAGAACTTAATCGATAAAAGATACGAAATGATTGACAAATTATATTCTCAAGCAAACGAGAATGTAACATCGTTTTGGAATGAACAAGCAGAACAACTCAAATGGCAAAAAAAATGGACCGCCACACATGAATGGGAAAGACCATATGCCAAATGGTTTATCAATGGAAAGTTAAATGCATCAGAAAATTGCCTTGATGTACATTTAGAAACAAAAAGCAACAAAACTGCAATTATTTGGGAATCAGAAAACGGGATTATTAAATCTTTATCGTATCGGTCATTGTCAGACAAAGTAAATCAATTTTCAAACGCACTTAAACATAAAATTAATATTAAAAAAGGTGATCGCGTCACCATTTATATGCCTTTAATTCCAGAAGCTGTAATTGCTATGCTTGCATGCAGTCGCATTGGCGCAATACATAGTGTTGTTTTTGGTGGGTTTTCTGCGCCATCACTTGCTGAAAGAATTAATGATTCCGATTCAGCTTGTGTTATAACAGCCGTATCTGCAAATCGTCGAGGTAAAAAAGTACCATTAAGAAACATTTTATCTGAGGCATTAACATCAACAAAAACAATACCTGTC
>MDTB01125709.1_pt1 | contig 12701 bp, 7 predicted proteins | sample 811161 | NCBI WGS metagenome assembly MDTB01 (sample SAMN05326650, study PRJNA326480) | marine metagenome | isolation source: seawater | place: Mediterranean Sea | collected 2009 | reverse complement strand
GACTTCTTGTCCGTAAAAATTATTTCGCAGCTGACGGGCGACGTCAGCCGGTTGAAGCCCGGCGGCTTCTCCTGCCGAAGTGAGTTCGATATCAAACTGGGTTTTTCCGGGATTGAAGGAATCCTGAATATCGTAAAGTCCGGGTACGTCTGTATAGGCCAGCTTCAGCGCCTCAACTGCAGCCATGAGTTGACCATCGTCTTGATGCGCTAGCCGAAACTCAATGTCCGCGCCGGAATCAAAATAGCTGGAGGAAAACGACAGGCTCTCAACGCCAACGATTTGTCCCACTCGCTGACGCCATTCCCGCTCCAGCGCCTGGGCAGATTCTGTACGACGCGGTTCGTCCTCAAGCAGAACGATGATGGAAGCCAAGTTGCTTGAAGCGCTGACGCCGCCACCGCCATCGGGCCCGCCACCCATGCGGCTGACGCCGCCGATGGTGGCGTTGACTGCTTTAAAGGCAGCGCCGTCACGCTGATCATTTATGGCATAGGCCGCATCGATAATTTTCCTCGCCGCACGCTCGGTCTCTGTAAACGGCGTACCCACAGGGAATGTTAGGGTGGCACGCATGGAAACCGATTCGAGCTGAGGGAAAAAGATAAATCGCACCGCGCCGCTTACCATTAAGGACGCCGCGAAGATCAGCATGCCAAGCGCGGCAATCAAGGTGACATAGCGACGTCTCACCGCCCAACTTACTGCGGGTAGAAAATATTGATCTCTGAAGGTCATAACAAACTGAGCGACGCGACCCTGAAACGCCTTAAGGGGACCACGACTCCATGAGCGTCCGTGAGCAAGGTGTGACGGCAAAACCAGAAAAACCTCAACGAGGGAAATAGTCAGAACCAAGATCACCACAACGGGGATGGCGGCCAGAATTTGGCCAAAACTACCGGTCACGAAAAGCAGAGGAGCGAAGGCCGCCATGCTGGTCAGCACGCCGATAAAGACGGGGCTAAAGACGCCGGCGACGCCGCGAAGCGTGGCCTGATAGCTTTGGCCCAGAGCCTCCTGCTCCGTAATAATGTTCTCACCCACGACCACGGCATCATCCACAACGATGCCCAGCACCATGATCAGAGCAAAGAGCGAAATCATATTGATGTTGACGCCGAAGGAGCCAAAAAAGAGGAGGGCACCTAAAAAAGAAATGGGTACCCCCATGGCAACCCAGGTCGCCAGCCGCAGATCGAGCATGATGACTAAAAACAGGAAGACCAGGGTAAACCCAAGGACCCCGTTGTCGATCAGCAAACCCAGGCGCTGTTCGAGAATACTGGTTTGATCGTCCCAAACATCCACCGAGATGCCCGGGGCCGGCGTGTAGCCAGCGAGAAAGGCTCGAACGGCTGCGGCGATCTCCAGGGTATCCTCGGACTCGGACTTCTGGACGCTCACGAGCAGGCTTCGGCGGCCGTTGAGTTCCTGAACCATGTCCTGTTCTGCGAACGTATCGTTAATGGTGGCAACATCTTCAAGCCTAAGAATGGCTCCGTCGGACTCACCCCGTAACACGATGTCGCCGAAAGCGTCACCGGCCATACGCTTGTTATTGGTGCGGAGCAAAAGGTCTCCGGCTGGGGTTCTGAGTTCACCGGATGAGACGTTCACGGACGATCTGCGTATGGCGCTAGCGACCTCATCAATGCTGAGATCGTATTGACGCAAGGCCCGTTCGCTCACCTCTATGGAGATTTCGTAGTCGCGAGCACCCATCAAGCCGACCAAGGAGACCTCGGGGATGGCAAGCAGCTCCTCTACCAGGCGTTCGCCTGCGGCGCGCAGCTTGGTTTCTTCAAGATCTGATATCAAAACCAGGGTAATGACGTCGCTCACGGTCTGCGCTCTTTCTATTTGAGGCTGCTCGGCTTCGGCCGGTGGAAAGTCTGAGAGGCGCTCAACGGCAGCCTCTACATCGTTCTTGATCTCTGCCTCATCAACAAAGTCTTTGAGTTCGATGGTAATCGTACCGACGTTTTCCGCTGCCCGAGAGGTCACCTCGTCCACACCCTCAATGCCAATCACGGCTTCCTCGACTCGACGGGTGATACTCTCTTCAACCTCGCTAGGTGCCGCACCGGGGTAGGGCACCGTTACAGTGATGATGCCTGGGTTGATGGTGGGGAAGACTTGAGCATTGAGCCCCATGCCCGCGATGACCCCGCCTACCAGGAGGATCAGCATGATGAGGTTGGCAGCGACAGCGTTCTGTAAAAAGAACCGAATAACCCCCTGCCCAGGCAGAGAGAGGGCCGTTGAGGGGCTCTGGTCCGGCGACGCTTCGCTCATGGTGATGATTCAACGTAAGGAGTCGCCCTGTCGCCAACGGCCGCATCGGATACCGCCCCAAGAACGACGCCGTCGGCATAGTCAAAGGCATCAATGACCAGACCCTCTGAGTTTCTGCCTCGAATTTCGGGCCGATGTTCGACTAAGACACCGTCTCGGATATACAGGACGTTGCCCGACGGCTGCACGGCCGCCTCGGGGAGCGTGATACCACGCCCTACCTCGGGGCCAATCAGCGTGGTTTCGACGAAGAAGCCCGGCTGAACCTCCGGATACGCATTCATGGGGACATATAGGCGTGCGAAGCGACTTCGCTGGTCGAATTCAGAACTCACCCGTTCGATACGCCCCTCCAGCTCTTGCCCGGCATAGGAGATCAGCACCCGACGACCCTCAGCCGGCTCCAGATACACCAAGTCGCTGGGAGAGATGGGAATCGCTACCTCGACGCTGTTCAGGGAATAGGCTTGCCCAAAAGACTTACCGCTGGTCAACATCTGACCAAGATCAGCACTAGATTCTGTAATTCTCCCGGCGAAGGGGAGTGAAAAGTTGGTTCGACTTAGGCTCAGCTCAGCCACCTCCAGCCGCGCCCTTGCCGCTGCAAGCTGGGCTTCAGCCTGCGCGATCTGGGGCAGTAGAGCCACCAAGGTGGGAACCTCTGCGCCTGGATTGACAATGGCGTAGTTCTTTTTCGCTGCATCGCTTCTGGCCTGCTGCAGCATCAGATTTGCTGAGGCGATCTGAATGTCGGCCTGTGCCTGGTCCACCTGAAGCTGAAAGTCGGAAGGGTCGATACGCAGGAGCGACTCATTCGCAGCGAACGAACCGCCCGCTTTCATAGACGAGGAGAGTTCAACAATTCTGCCTGAGACCTGAGGCATAAGTTCAACATAGGTACGTGCGGCCACGCTGCCGCTGGCACTCAGGCTAATGGTGCTGGCGCTGGCGGGCGGTTGAATCACCCTGACGCTTAGATCACCGGCCTGACTCGGCGGTGGGAAGCTTGCCGTCCGCGTGCCATTGCCGTCCGAGCGCGCAAAAATAATGGCCAACGTCGTCAGCCCGAGAATACCCAGAATTTGTAGCCCGCCGACGAGCCCGTCGGGTAAGCGGGATGATACTTCGTTTGTCTTAGCCTCGGGCGGGTCGTCTTGGCGAGGTTTCACCAAATCGATAGCGCTTGGCGTCTTGCTCGGCACGGCAAGCCTTGGCTTTATCTGACCAACACCCGGGAGAAGGAAACGACGCAATAACTTAAACACAACTACCATAAGACTCTCGCGTAGCGCCCAGGCTTGTCGCCGTGGGGGCAAAGGGGGCAGGGACGGCTTTATCCAAAAGCGCTGCCCTGATTAACCTCAGTTTTTGACTAGGCCAGTGAACTGCCTGTGAAAAATTGGTCGCGATCATCTAGTTCTTGATACCGATCATCGCCACGCCAATGAACTCTATTCACGCCAATTTCACTGATCCGGCGATAGCGTGCAGGCTGTCTCAACCTGAGTGATCGTCTTGTTGCATCGTCTTGGTTTAATCGGTGACGTCCATGCAGAGCACGAGCGACTCGCCGACTCCCTGGCCTTTCTGAGTTCGCAAAACGTTGACGCCGTATTGTGCACAGGAGACTTGGCCGACGGTCGAGGCTGTCTGGAGCAGACGTGCAGGCTCCTGGGTGATGCCGGCGCTCACGTGGTCCGAGGAAACCATGATCGATGGCTGCTGAATCAGCAAACCCGCCATGTACCCAACGCACACCTCGTGGCCAACCTTTCCGCCGAGACCTTAGCCTACTTGGCCAGTCTGCCCCAGATCATTGAGCTACCCACGCCTCGGGGCACTCTCATTCTGTGTCATGGCATCTTGGAGGACGACATGGCTAAGGTGTGGCCAGGTTCTGAGCACAGTGAAAGCAAACGCTCGGAGAGCTTGGACGCCTTGCTGAACGGGCGTCAGGGTGGCCCCCGTTATTTGGTGAATGGCCACATGCACTATCGGACCTTGATTGATTTCCCGTCGCTCCATCTGATCAACGCGGGGACGCTGAGGGGACACTCCCCCGGCGTCGTGATTCTCGATATTCCGGCTGAGACTCTGTCCGGCTTCGACTATGTAGGCAACGAAGAACTGGTGTTGGGGCGCACGCTCACCCTGGCGGACGGACACGGGCGTCGGGTATGGGAGAGCACGGCCGCCTTCGACGGTGTATGGGACCCCATGACCTTACAGAAACGTCGACCAAATCAAGGCTCAGCTGAAAGCGCGCGCTACCCTCGTCAGACGGGTTGAGAGCGACTGAGGCGACTATGGAGCCTAAACCTGATATCGGCTTTAGCCACTTTTCTGCCGTGGATATGCGGGTAGGCACCGTAGAGAGGGCGGAGAGCTTTCCAGAAGCGCTCCGACCCGCCCTCAAACTCTGGATCAATTTCGGTCCAACGATAGGGGTTCGCAAAAGCAGCGCTCAGATCACCGATCATTATTCGCCAGAACAACTGATTGGGCGTCAGGTGGTTGCGGTGATCAACTTTCCTCCCAAGCAAATTGGCCCCCTTATGAGCGAGTGCCTGATACTCGGTGCGGTAGGTGAGCAGGGCGACGTAGTCTTGCTGAGCACGGATTTCGAGTTGCCCAACGGAAGCCCAATAGCCTAGTTAAGGGCGGAACGCTTGGTTTAAACTTTAACGGCTACCAGCAGTTTCTGGCGGTCAACGCCAGAGCCGCCCGGATGGAGGGGAAGGACAACTATGGAAAGAGAAGCAGACTATATTATCGTCGGTGCAGGCAGCGCCGGATGCGTAATGGCTAATCGCCTTTCTGCGGACGGACAAAATCGCGTGCTGCTGCTGGAGGCGGGGGGCCGTGATGACAACCTGTTCATCAAAATGCCTGCGGGGTACGCCAATTTGGTGCCCAAAAAGAACCGCAATAACTACGGCTTCGAGACTGAAGCCCAGCCTGGTTTCGGAAATAGGTCGCTGTACTGGCCTCGGGGGCGCGGATGGGGCGGATCCTCTTCTATCAACGCCATGGTGTATACGCGCGGACACAACGCGGACTATGACCAATGGTCGCAGCTGGGCAACAAAGGGTGGTCCTACGCTGAGGTCCTGCCTTACTTTAAGCGTGCAGAATCCTTTGATGGCGAGGGCGATCAGGACTACCACGGATTTGATGGCCCGCTGCACGTTAAAAAAGCCGATCGAACCGATGACATTTTGCTAGACCGCTTCGTCCAGGCAGGCGGCCAAGCCGGATTCCCAATTACGGAAGACTTCAACGGGCGACAGCAGGAAGGCTTTAGCCGCTACGAACACACCATTCAGGGGAACCAGCGCTGCAGTGCGTCCAGGGCCTATCTTCATCCGGCAAAGGATCGCGCAAATCTATCGATCCTCTCCCATGCCGCCGTACACCGGATTCTATTGGACAAACAGCGAGCAGATCGGCTGGAGGTCTCGGTCAAGGGTGAGATGATCACGCTCACCGCACACAAGGAAATTATCCTCAGCGCTGGCGCCATCAACTCACCCCAGATTTTGCTCCGCAGTGGGATTGGGCCTAGGGAAGAGATTCTGCCTCATGGGATTGCCATGGCCCACGAGCTGTCCGGCGTAGGGCGTAACCTTCAAGACCATGTGGGTGTGGTGAGCCAGTTCGCCGCTTTACGGCCGGTAACCTTGGCGCGTTCGGCCACGCTCTGGCGACGGACTCTGACGGGTATGCGTTACCTGTTCAACGGCAGCGGTGACGCCGGATATCCGCCAACCGCCGGGGGCGCATTTTTTAAGAGTCAGCCAGATAAAGAGATTCCCGACATGCAAATCCACTACGTCTCCATCGCCATGAGCGATGTTCATGGTCGTGCTGGCGTTTCTCCTAAACATGGTTTTTCGAGCATCGTCTACTGCTGTCGGCCCCAGAGTAGAGGGCATCTCAGCCTCAGGGACGGCACCCCTAATTCCGACCCGGCCATCTTCCCGAATTACTTTGATGTAGAGCAGGACCTCATCGACACCCGGAACGGGTTTCGGGAGACCCGGCGCGTCTTTATGCAGCAGGCCTTTGACGACTATCGCGGTGCACAGCTGAAGCCCGGCCCTGAAGTTGACGTAGACAACGATGACGAACTCGACGCCTGGATTCGCCATACCGGAGAAACGCTCTATCACCCGATTGGCACCTGCAAAATGGGCAGTGATCCGATGGCCGTAACTAACGAACATGGTCAGGTGCACGGCCTGCCCGGCCTGCGGGTGGTTGATGCGTCGATCATGCCCACCCTCATCGGCGGCAACACCAATGCACCAACGATCATGATGGCGGAGAAGATTTCTGACCACATCATGGGCCGAGCGGCACTGGCCGCTGAAGCCTGGGTCGCGTGAAAAAACCTCGAAACCCAGTGCTGGCGGCTGCCGCTAGAAACCTGGCCTTGGCCGCAACGCTGTTTATCCAGGGGGCCGTCTGGGCGAACCAAACCCCGGATGGGGCCCTGGACCTGAGGCCCATCGACCATGCCAGCTGGGGAATAAAGGCCGCCCGACACCTTTACGAGCGGGCCGGTTTTGGCGCGTCGGCCCACGAAGTCGAGGCATTATCTCGCCTCGGTCCGGAAACGGCGGTGAAACGCTTTCTGATGGCGACCGAGAACTCTGCCCAATCTCCAGACTTTCAGCACTCAGGCATCTTTGATGACAGCTTGGATCCGTTCCCTGCAAGTCGGCCTGCGGCAACCCTGTTGGCAAAGCGCCAGGGACACGCCCTGGGCGTCAGCGTAAAACCCGGCGGCAATCGACCGCTACAGCCCGTAGTAGACCGGTTTTTTTATTGGTTGAGAGCCAGTCGGTTAGAGACAGACCGCGTAGCCTACTGGTGGGGCAATCGCATGCTAACGTCGCCCTACGCCCTGAGGGAGAAGATGGCGCTCTTTTGGCATGGGCACTTTGCGGCCAACGAAGACAAGGTGCGCGACTATCGAAAGATGTTGCGCCAGGTGCAGCTTTTCCAACGCCTGGGAACCGAAAATTTTCGGGACCTGCTGCTTGCTGTAGCAAAGGACCCGGCGATGTTGGTCTTTCTTGATGCCGGGGTAAATACCAAGGCGGCGCCGAACGAGAACTTTGCCCGCGAAATCGTGGAACTCTTTACCATGGGCGTGGGTGAGTACGGGGAAGAGGATGTACGCCAGGCGGCCAGGGCCTTCACCGGCTGGTCGGTCAAGGGCCTTGAGTTCTATGTTGACCCCGCCCTGCACGACGAGGGTGAAAAAACGTTTCTTGGACGCAGCGGCCGCTTTGATGGTGAAGAGATCATTGATCTGATTTTGGATCAGCCTGTCACCGCGACCTTTATTGCCACGAAACTATATCGTTATTTTGTGTACGACCAGCCCTCGGCGGCCGCGCAACGGCAGTTAGGACAGCTGCTGACCGTCCTTGACTACGATATTGGCGAATTTTTGGGCGTGCTCTTCCGCTCTCGGGATTTCTATCAACATCAGGGCAGCCACATCAAGAGCCCGATGGAGCTGGTGATCTCAACCTATCGCAAGCTGGGCCTCGACGCGCTGCCCGGCGTGCCGGACTTCAATCTGGCCACAGAGCGCCTGGGACAGCGCCTGCTGCATCCGCCCACCGTGGCGGGCTGGTCTCAGGGACGCAGCTGGATAACTCCCTCGCTGCTCTTTGAGCGCGGCAATTTCATTCTGGACGTCCTGTCACCTGATATCGGCTTCATCCCGCCAGACCGGTTTCCCTCACTGACCCCCGAGGTCGCCAGGGTGCAGCAGCGTCTTCGTCAGGGGATGTCCGTATCCGAAGCCACTCGTCCCACCGGCATCGCGGAGGGGGCCAACATGGCCCAGTCAAATAGAATGGCGGATGCAGACGAGGCCTTTAATACGCGGCTTGGCAGCATGCGAGGCTGGCAAATGGCCCTGCAGCGCGTCAAACCTATTTCGCGGCATACCGCATCCCTGAGCTTGACCGAGCAGGTGATGCAGGCCGGGTGCCAGACGCCGGACGACGTCGTCGCATATTTTGAGGACCGCTTTTTCAGCACTCCTATCTCTCAACCAGTACGTCAGACCATAGCGGAACAATTCGCCACCGAGGTTGGGACACAGGAGGTGCGAGCAGCGGCCTCCTACATGGAAGAGGCCCTTAGATCGTTGCTGCATACCTTGCTGAGTCAACCGGAATATCAGCTGGGCTAGACCTAGATAAGCGTAGAGGAGAAAACCCAATGAAGCGTCGTCTTTTGCTCCAGGGGCTAGCAGGTCAGGGGGTCCTTGGGCCCTTGCTTGTTGGTGCCCTCCCAGGTGCCTGGGCGGGGGATATCCAGGCGTCTGAACGAACGCCGATTCTCGTAGTGCTTGAAATGACCGGGGGCAACGATGGGTTAAATACCGTCGTCCCTCACGGGGATGACGAGTACTATCGTCTGCGTCCAAAGATCGGAATACCGCGCAGGGACTTATTGCCTCTGGACGACCATTTTGGCTTAAATCCCGGCATGAGCGGTCTCCATCGGCTGTGGCAGCAGGACCAGCTGGCCCTGGTCCACGGTTGCGGGTACGACAATCCCTCCTATTCCCACTTCACCTCTATGGCCTACTGGCATACCGGCGTACCCAACGGTGGAGATGAATTCGGATGGCTGGGTCGCGTAGCGGATGCCATGCCTGGCAGCGGATCAGGCGAACGCATCGTGGGCGTAGGATCCCATCAAAGCCTTGCCCTCAAAAGCCGACGGTACAGTGCCGTGGTCTTTGATGACCCCCTGCGCTTCGCGCGTCAGGGTTGGCCGAACCGTGTAGAGCAAAGCCACGGCGAGCAGGGGGGTACCTCGGCCGCTGCCAGTCCCTCCAATGCAGACTTCTTGCGCGCTACCGCAGCCAGCGCCCGTTCCTCCTCAGAGGTCATCCGACGAGCGTGGCAGGCCTATCAGCCCCAAGTTGACTATGGCCTGGTGCCGATGGACTTACCCAAGATAGCGGCGTGTATCAAGGCCAAGCTCCCCACCCAGCTCTATCACGCCTCGGTGCGGAACAACGCCTTTGATACCCATGTTCAGCAGCCGGCTCTGCACAGGAGACTCCTCTCCTATGTATCGGATGCGGTCTCTGGCTTTATTCAGGAAATGAAGCTCATCGGACAGAGCGATCGAGTGGTCGTTCTGATGTATTCCGAGTTTGGTCGGCGGCCCATGGAGAACGCTAACCTGGGCACCGATCACGGCAGCGCCAATCTGATGTTGGTAGCCGGTGAACCCGTACAGGGAGGGCATTATGGCGTACCGCCCACTCTAAGGGGACTGGGTGAGGGCGATAACGTAGCCCACAGCGTAGACTTTCGACAGATCTATGCGACGGTGATCCAGGGCTGGTTAGGGCTACCTGCTGAGGCCGTGCTGGGTGCGCGCTTCAGGCCGCTTCCGATTTTCGGAAGGGCCTGAGTACACGCGCTGTTTGGGGGTCTACCAGAGGTCGTACTTCTGCAGTTCCGCTCGACCAACCACCATATGATGGACTTCATCAGGTCCATCCGCGAACCGTAGATGACGCATATCCGTATACATGGTGCCCAGGGGCGACCACTGGGAAATACCGGTAGCGCCGTGCATCTGGATGGCCTGATCGATGATCGTGCAGACCTTCTCCGGCACCATAGCTTTTACCGCGCTGACGTAGACTCGCGCCTCCTTGTTTCCAAGTACGTCCATGGCCTTGGCGGCCTGTAGCACGGCGAGGCGCATGGCGTTGATCTCGATCCGCGCACGGGAGATGACCTCGATATTCTTACCCAGCTTGGCGATAGGTTTGCCGAAGGCAACTCGGGTGCCGGATCGTTTCACCATCAGTTCAAGCGCCTTCTCAGCTTTGCCGATAGAGCGCATGCAGTGGTGAATTCGTCCGGGTCCGAGACGAACCTGAGAAATCTCAAAGCCGCGTCCCTCACCCAACAGAATGTTTTCCTTGGGAACCCGCACGTTGTTGAAGCGAATATGCATATGTCCGCGAGGCGCATGGTCCTCGCCAAACACCTGCATGCCCTCCAGAATCTCGACGCCCTCGGTGTCCTTGGGCACCAAGATTTGTGACTGCTGTCTGCTCGGCGCAGCGTCTGGGCTGGTTTTCACCATGGTGATCAGAATTTTGCAGCGGGGGTCGCCTGCACCACTGATGTAATATTTTTCGCCGTTGATTACCCAGTCATCGCCGTCAAGCACTGCACTGGTGCTGATGTTTTTGGCGTCAGAGGAGGGCAGGCTGGGTTCGGTCATGGCGTAGGCGGAACGAATCTCACCGTTGAGCAGCGGCTTCAGCCATTGCTCTTTCTGCTCTGGCGTCCCCACACGCTCAAGCACCTCCATGTTGCCGGTGTCTGGCGCACTGCAGTTCAGCGTTTCAGAGGCCAGTGCCTCCTTGCCCAGCTCCGCAGCGATATAGGCATAGTCGAGGTTGCTCAGACCCTGACCGGTTTCGTCGTCGGGTAGAAAGAAATTCCAAAGCCCGGATGCCTTGGCCTTATCCTTGGCCCCTTCAAGAAGCTCAAGCTGGCGCGGATGCCAACTCCAGCGGTCGGTCTTTTCCTGCTCAAGCGCCCGGAATTCTTCGGTAATGGGTTTAACGTTCGTGTCGATATGGTGCTGGACTGCATCCATTAGCGGTTGCGCCTCAGCGGACATCCCCAGTTCGAAAAGATCGCTATCTAAATCTACGGCCTCGCTCATGCTCTGCTCCATTCTTGATGATGGCGTGTTTTAACGTCTGAATGGGGTTTGAGCAAGCATCGAATTTGCAGGCAATCAGGTGGCGACAGAGGGCACGAAGCTAGAAATCATATTGATTCTGGGTGTGGGAGAAGGTCGATGAAGAAGGGCGGCTGTGTCGGATTATTGCGGTTACCGCTGGGTTTTGGAGCGATGGCCGAAAACCCTAAAAGGCTGTGCTCAACCTCGAGCAAATTCCTGCCGCGTTGGGTTGGGACTTTAGCAAGGCGGTCCTTAGGTCAGAACAAGTGGCCGGCGGGCTGTCAGTTTGATTTGGCACGGGCGGCAATATCGCTTTGTCTCTTGGCGAAGAAAGCCTGATCGTTGACAACCCTTTCCCACTGATCGTGGACAAGGTCGACACTGAGACAGCAACCCTATCCGAATAACGCTCAACCCCCGCTCACCTACAGCGGCGGTATGCAAACCCATTTTGACGGGACTGCAATCCACCAGCCGCATTTTTTTCGCCGCACAGACTGCTGGAGACACTGAGGGAATCTTTGGGGCGCAGAAGGCCATCCACCTTGGCGATGCGTTGAAAACACCGGCTATCCCTTCGCTGAGGTTGATAGCGGCGGTGACCTCAACTAGAGGATTAATTACCGTGAAAAAATCCTGGCTGCGATTGGCAATCATGCCATCATGATCCCGTAACGGATTCAACTGCCTTGAGCCGCTATCTCTACAGGCTCAAGACCATCAGATTCCGCCTCGCGGCCTCGAGCGCCCAGGGCCCGCTCGGGGACGTCACCGCTGATTTGGATCAGGTCTATGGATTGAAGCGCAAATCCTCGGGCTTCGTGAACCCGTCGATACCAGCCTGACCCAGGGGGCAAGGTTGGGGGGTGGTGGTGCCTCCCCCTAGTCTTACTCCGCGGGATCGACGGAACGTTTGCGAAGGCGGCGCATGCCCAGCAACCAGCGGTCCACGTTATCGCCCTTACGGCGCACGTATTCTTCCACTTCGGGATGGGGCAGTACGTGAAACCGCTCCTCACGCATGGTTTCAACGACGGTTGCCGCAAGCTGCTCTGGTTCTATGATGCCATCGGTCTGACCATCGCCTAAACGGCGGGGCGCCATTGCGGTGTTGACACCTTGGGGGCAGAGAACAGAGACGCGAATGCCGTCGTCCGCATGGGTGATCGAAATAAACTCCGCTAGCTTTATGGCTGCAGCCTTGGTGACGGTATAGGGACCAGAGCCCAGAGCCGCGAGCAATCCCGCCGCTGAGGCAGTGTTGAGCAGATACCCTTGCCCACGTTCGATCATCCCCGGAAGGACGGCGCGGGCAGCATACAGGTGCGACATCACGTGGAGTTCCCACTGGATTTGCCACACGTCGTTAGCGGCGTCGGTCAACAGGCCCTCACTGGTAGCGCCCGCGTTGGAGCAAAAAACATCCACTCGGCCATACTGAGCCACCGTGGCATCAACCAAGGCCTGAACCGCTTCTTCATTCGTCACATCACAGGGCATGCCGCTGCAGCCGATTTCTCTGGCAGCCTGGTCAACGGCTCCCGCGTTCAGGTCGGCAAGCATAATACCGCTCGCGCCCTCGGCTAAAAACGCCCTGGCCAAGGCCCGACCGATGCCACCGCTGCCGCCAGTGATCACGATGACCT
>MDTB01121754.1_pt1 | contig 12701 bp, 11 predicted proteins | sample 811161 | NCBI WGS metagenome assembly MDTB01 (sample SAMN05326650, study PRJNA326480) | marine metagenome | isolation source: seawater | place: Mediterranean Sea | collected 2009 | reverse complement strand
CTAAAAAAAAAAGGATTAGTAAAAATTAAAAATTTTAAAAATAATCCCGATAAATCATACTATGTATATTTATTAACCCCTAAAGGGATATCTCATAAATCTAAAATGGCTTATTTTTTTATGAAACAAAAAGCGAGAGAGTATGAACAGCTTAAGAAAGAAGTATACAAAAAATCATAATAATTTATGAAACTCAATCTTAAAAAAGATTACTATATTTTAGGTCTTCAAAGTTACGCAAGTCACGACTCTGGTGCCTCGATACTTAAATTTACCAAAAATAAAGAACCAGAAATTGTTGCAATTAGCGAGGAAAGATTATCAAGAAAAAAATATTCTTACTCCTTTCCTACTTTGTCAATAAAATATTGTATGGATTATTTTGGTTTAAAAAATTTATCCAAAGTAGATTTAGTTATATCTGACTGGATAAGAAAAAAACAATGGCTTCGATCAGGTCCAGGATATAACTATTCAGAATTTGATTATTTAAAAGAAAAATTTAAGTATAAAAAAAAAATTTTTCAGATTAGACATCATTTGGCTCATGCAGCTAGCACTTATTACACAAGTGGTTTTAAAAACGCAGCGATACTTATAATTGATGGAAATGGATCTGATTTAGAAACAACAACCTACTATAAAGGAAATAATTTAAATATTAAAAAATTAAGCTCTTATCATTTTAGAGGAATAGGAGACATCTATGAAATAATCTCCTCTAAAATTTTAAGATTTGGACCTGGAGGCGAAGGTAAAACAATGGGCTTGGCTCCTTATGGGAAAAAAAATACTAAAATCAAAATAGATCATATTCTTAAAGGAATTGAAACTAACTTTTCCCAGTTTGTAAATAGAATGCCCAGAACTGATCTATTAAGTTTAAAAAATCCAAAGTTAAAAAAACTAGTTTTTAAAAAAAAAATTAATATTCCAAAAAAAATGGGCAAGAATTATAAAGATTGGGCATATGCAGTTCAGGATCTTTGTGAAAAAATTATGGTGCATCTAGGAAAGGACATAAAAAAAATTACAAAATCTAAAAATTTATGTTTGGCAGGTGGAGTGGCACTGAATTCAGTTGGAAATGAAAAAGTTATGAAGATTAATAAATTTAAAAATATGCATATTTTTCCTGCTTGCAATGACTCTGGACTAAGTTACGGATTAGTGACTTGGGCATATTATAATATTTTTAGGCAAAAAAAAAAAATCATTTTTAACAATGCTTATTTAGGAAAAAAAAATTATCAAAAAGATATATTTTCTTTATTAAAAAATCATAAAATTTCTTTTGAAAAATATCATCCTAATAGAGTTGCAGACATAATTGCGAATGGAAATGTTGTTGGTTTTTTTTCAGGCTTTTCAGAGTACGGACCGCGTGCATTAGGGAACAGAAGTATATTAGCTGACCCTAGATCAAAAGTTATGAGAAATTACATCAACAAACATGTTAAGCATAGAGAAATGTTTAGACCTTTTGCACCTGCTATCTTACAGGAAGAGTCTAAAAAATATTTTGGAATTGATAAATCACCTTTTATGCTAAGAGTTTCTAAAACTATTAAGCATAAAAGAATTCCTTCAGTAGTACATGTCGACAAAACTGCTCGCGTTCAGACAGTCTCAAAGATTAATAATCCTAAATTTTATGAGTTAATAAAAAATTTCATGCAAAAAACTGGTACTCCATGTGTTTTAAATACGTCTTTTAACAATAGGGGGGAACCAATAGTCGAAACCCCTTTAGATGCAATGATCACATTTTTAAGCACAAAACTAGACTATTTAGTATTAGAAGATTTTGTAATTTCAAAAAAACAATTTTCATCTCAAAAAAAAAATTCAATTTTAAAATCATTAATACTAAATAGAAAAAAAAATCTAAAAATTAGTTATAAAAAAAGTCAAAAAATTTTATTTCACAAGCTAAATAAAAATGATTTTTTAAAAAGGAAAAAAACTGAAGAGCAATTAAGTAAAATAGATATATTAGAACAGCCACTAAAAAAATTAATTAAATTTTATAAAAAACAAAAAAAAATAATTTTCTATGGTACTAAGTCTCATACGCTTGCAATTATAAAGATACTTAAAATTAAAAACATAAAAATAAATAAATTTATTTTTAAAGAGTATAATCCTTTATTAAACTCAAAAATTATAGAAGATATAAAATTTTTTAAAAAAAATAAATTCCCTATTTTAATATCTAGCTATGAATACAATTTTGAAATTAAGAAAATTTTAAAAAATCTGGATTATTTCGAGATTTACGATAATTCATCTAGATCACTTGAAGATTATTTAAAAACCAAAAAAATAATATGCTAGGAACTATTAAAATTATTTTAAATACATTAAATAGTAACTTAAAAATTAAGTTTTATTTAGTGGTATTTTTTGGAGTTATTTCAGCCTTTCTGGAAATGATTGGTGTGGCTACAATAATTCCTATTATTAAGATTATTCTAAGCCCAGAGGCTTTTGTCAAATTAGAATTTGTTCAATATTTTTTACAAAAGTATGAATTAATAATTTCACCATCATCACTTGCATATATATTTATACTTTTAGCAGTAATTTTTTTTATAATTAAAGCAATTTTTATAATATTTAATGAAAGCTTCAATTTAAAATTCATAAATAAAGTAAGTATTATTCATACAAATAAATTGTATAATAATTATATATTTTCAGACATTGAAAAATTTAATAATTTTAAATTTTCTGAAAAAATAAAAAATATTGGTCAGGTAGGTTATGTCTCGTCTTTTTTAAGATCTGCAAATACCCTTTTAATAGATAGTTTTCTTTGTATAATTCTATTAACTTTTCTTTTCAATTTTAATTTTAAATTTACACTTTTGGTGTTTTTAGTTTTTTTAATTTTTTCTATGTTAATTATTTTTTTTTCACAGGGAAAACTTGTGAAGTTGTCGAAAATTAAAGTTGAAAATACACAAAAAACATATGAAAATTTATTAAATATTTTACACTCATTAAAAGAGGTAATAATTTTAAAAAGAAGATCTGTATTTCAAAAAAAATTTAATCAAAATATACAGGCAAATGTTTTAGCAGGTTATAGGCAAGATATTATAAGATTTATTCCAAAAATAATTATTGAAATATTAGTTTTGGGAATTGTTTTATCTTTAATAGTTTTTTTTTTATATAGACAAGAGTCAATTGTAAATAATCTTGATTTTATTGGAGTATATATTGTAGCAGTTTTTAAAATGGCACCAGCATGCAATAGAATTCTTATAAGTATACAAAATCTAAAAACTTCAATATTTCCAGCACAAGAAGTTTTAGAGGAAATTAATAATTTAAGCATCGAGGATAAAGACTTAGGTAACTTGAAGGATGATAGCCATAAACAAAAACTGAGTTTTGATGATAAAATATCTATTAAAAATATCTCATTTACCTATCCTGGTTCAAAAACTGATGTAATAAAAAATTTTAATTTAGAAATAAAAAAAAATAGCATTATTGGAATTTGTGGCCCAAGTGGAGGAGGAAAAACTACTTTTATCAGCATTTTACTTGGCTTCAATAAACCTACTTTTGGTGGAGTTTACGCTGACAATCAAGATATTTATGCCAATCTTAAATCATGGCAAAACTTAATAGGTTATGTGCCACAAGATATTTTCCTTCTAAACGAAAGTATTAAAAATAATATTCTTTTTGGTCTTGATGAGTCTAAAGTAAATCCACAAAAATTTAATAAATTATTACAGGATTGTAATTTAGAAGATTTTATAATTAACAGTGAAAATGGCCTAAATACAGTTATTGGAGAACGAGCAGCTAAAATTTCAGGAGGTCAAGCTCAAAGGATTTGTATTGCAAGAGCCTTAATGAATGACTCAAATATTCTCATATTAGATGAAGCTACTAGTAAATTAGATCAAAATAATGAAAAAGAGATATTAGAAAATTTGATTAAAAACTTTAGATCAAAGTTAACTATAATAATCATTTCACATAGAGTAAACATGTTAAATAATTTTTGTAACAATGTATATACAATTAAAAATAATGAACTCAAAATTTTAGATAAAAATGAAAAATAAAAAAATTAAAACAATTTGCTTTGATCTTGATGGGGTAATTTGTTTAACAAAAAAAAATAATTACAAATTATCAAAACCGGTAAAAAAAAATATAAATTTCATAAATAAGCTTTATAAAAAGTATAAGATTATAATATTTACATCAAGGTTTATGGGTAGAAATAACGATGTACAAAAAAAAGCTATCAAACAAGGATACAAATTTACTAGTAACCAACTTAAAAAATGGAAGCTAAATTACACAAAACTAATATTAGGAAAACCTAGTTATGATATCTACATAGATGACAAAAATTTAGAATTTAAGTATAATTGGAGAACTAATCTTGAAAAAAAATTAAAAATATGAAATTTCCGAAAAAAAAATATTCTGAAATAAATAAATTTTATTTAAATTACATAGATAATTTAAATATATGTCTACGAAACATGAATTTGAGTAAATTAAAAAAAATTTCAAAAATGATTGAAGATACAGTGAAAAACAAAAAAAAAATTTTTATATGTGGAAATGGTGGTTCAGCTGCAATTGCAAATCACTATGTTGCTGATTATTTAAAACTATTGCGAACAAACACAAAGCTAAAACCAAAAATAATTAGTTTAGTTTCTAATATGGAGTTAATTACTGCAATTTCAAATGATTTAAATTATGATCAAATTTTTTCATATCAGCTTGAAAGTTTAGCTGAGAAAAATGATTTATTAATTATAATCAGTGCATCTGGAAATTCAAAAAATTTAATAAATGCTCAAAAATTTTCTAGAGAAATAAAAATGAAATCAATAAGTTTTCTTGGTTTTAATGGCGGTAAACTTTTAAAGATGTCGGATATATGTTTCCACGCTAAAATTAATAATTATGGAATTTCTGAAGATTTAGCACATATATTTATGCATATTGTTATACAATTTTTAAGACAAAAAAATTTAAGCATAAACCTAAAAAAAGTAAAATTTTAATATGTTCTATTAAGCAAAAGATAGATTAAAAAATTATAAAATAGTAATGATTAAAAATAAAATAATTGTTTTTGGTGGAAATGGGTTTATTGGCAACAGGTTAACATATAAATTATGTAATCTAGGTTTCAAAGTTGATATTATAGATTTAAATATAAATTCACCTTTAAATATTCAGCTCAAGAAAAATTTTAAAAATTCAGTTAATTTTTTTAAATTAAATTTAGCAAATAAAAAATCATTTAAAAAAATTACTTTTAAAAATTATGAATATATTTTTGATTGTGCGGCATTCCTTGGCGTAGATCAGGTAATAAATAAAAGTTATGAAAGTTTAAAAAATAATTTAGAGATACCTTTAAATATTTCTTCATTTGCTTTAAAGCAAAAAAAGTTAAAAAAAATTATTTTTATGTCATCTAGCGAGGTTTACGATGGCGGATTACTAAATAGCACATCCATACCTCCAAATAAGGAAGGTTCAAATTTAACTTTATCAGACTTACAACATCCAAGGTCAGTATACATGTTATCTAAAATTGCAGGTGAAAGTATGTATATTAACTCAAAATTACCTTACTTAAACTTAAGATTACACAATGTTTTTGGACCAAGAATGTGCAAAACACATGGAATACCAACATTTATAAGAAAGTTTTCATCTAAAGAAAAATATATAGAGGTATATAATAAAAACCATTCTAGAAGTTATATTTTTATAGACGATGCAATAGATCAAATTGCAGGTGTCTCAATTAAATCAAAAATTAAAAATATAACACTAAACATTGGAAATGATAAAAATTTACTCAAAAATTTTAAGTTAGTTTCACTAATTAAAAAAATAATGAATTCAGATAAGAGGATTGTTTATAAAAAAGATAACAAAAATTCTGTATATTTAAGAAAACCATCACTAAAGAATTTAAGTAAGTTTTATGATTTTAAACAAAAAGAAAGTTTTAATTCTCAATTAAAAGAAACGATTAAATTTTATGAAAAAAAATAATAAAATTATAGCAGTTCAGGGGTTTGGTTTTGTTGGAGCTGTAAATGCAGTAAATATAGCAACTAGTGACAAGTTTAGAAATTATAAAATTCTATGCTTTGAAAAAAGAAATGATCGAACTAATCATATACTTAAAAAAGCTGTGAATGGAGAATTTCCTTATAATACAAATGACAGAAATTTAATTCATAAATTTAAAAAACTTGTAAAATCTAAAAGGATTGAATTTACTTTCGATAAAAGAGATTACAAAAAAGCAAGTACAGTTATTGTAACTATTAATTATGATTTAAAAATGAGTAAAAAAGGTTTTTTGGAGAGCTTTAAAGAAATAACAAACCATGCAAAAAAAAATACTTTGATTGTAATAGAATCAACAGTTCCTCCAGGGACATGTGAATTTTTATTAAAACCATTAATTCAGAAAATCAAAAAAGAAAAGAAAATAATTTTTTATTTATCACATGCATTTGAGAGAGTTATGCCTGGAAAAAATTATTTAGACTCTTGTAAGAACACATACAGAGTCTATTCAGGCATTGATAAAAAATCGAAATTTTTATGTAAAAAATTTTTACAAAAAATTACTAATTTTAAAAAATATGAGTTAACTGAGATGGAAAACACAACCTCATCTGAAACTTGTAAGATTATTGAGAATAGTTATAGAGCAGTAAATATAGCTTTTATAGATGAGTGGATGAAATTTTCAAAAGAATTAAATATTAATTTATATAGCATAATAAATGCAATAAAAAAACGAACAACTCATAAAAATATAATGTTGCCGGGTTTAGGCGTTGGTGGTTACTGTTTAACAAAAGATCCTTTATTTGGTAGTTTGACTACTCAAATCTATTTAAAAAATAAAAAATTAAAATTTCCAATTTCAAAACTATCAGTAAAAATAAATAAAAAAATGATAGAAAATTCCTTAAAGTTAATAATAGATAAATATTCTTACCCATTAAGAAATAAAAAAGTTTTATTAATTGGCATGACATACAAAAACGATGTTGGTGATATTAGAAATTCTCCTAGTATTGATTTAGCTAAAAAACTTCTTAAATTAAAATCGAAAGTTTATTATTATGATCCACTAGTTAATGAAAAGATAAAAGATTTTAACAGAGTTAAAACTGTATCAAGTAATTACGATATAGTTTTATTTTGCGTTAAGCATGAAAATTTTAAGAAATTATCTTTTATTCAATTTAATAAATTGAAAAAGGCCTTCTTTTTTGATCTTAATGACGTCTTAAATGATAACATTTATAATAAATTTAAAAAAAAATATAAAATTTATAAACTATCTTACCCATGTTAAAATTAATTAATAAAAAAAATGATTAAAAGAGCTATTATATTTGCTGGTGGAAAGGGTAAAAGATTACGACCTTACACATACGTTGTGCCTAAACCACTTATACCAATCGGTGACAAGCCAATTTTAGAGCTTTTAATTAGACAGTTATCTAAAATTGGAATAAAACATGTAACAATTTCTATTTTCAATAATAGTGAGTTATTTCAGTCAATTTTATCAAGAAAAAACTTCCCTAATTTAAAAATCGATTTTTTGGTTGAAAAAAAACCTATGGGGACAATTGGTGCTCTAAAATTAATCAAAAACCTACCAAATGAATTTTTGGCGCTTAATGGCGATCTAATAACAAACTTAAATTTTAAAGATTTTTATAAATTCCATATAAAAAATAAATCCGATCTAACTTTATGTACAAAAACCCTTAAAACAAATATTGAGTATGGAGTTATAAGAAATAATAAAAACAAAAGTCTAAAAAAATTTGATGAGAAGCCAAATTTTAAATATCAAATAAATTTAGGTATTTATATTATAAAAAAAGACCTTGTAAAAAGAATTTCAACTAAAACGAATTTTGGCTTTGATAAATTTATTAAAAAAGTAAGTGACAAAAAGGTCTTTGTTTATAATTCTAATTGTAAATGGTTTGATATTGGTAGGGAAAAAGATTTATTTGAAGCAAAAAATTTTTTATTTAAAAGTAAAAAAAATTAATATTTATGCCTTGTTTACTAAAATTACCAAAAAATAATAGTCCTGGGATTGTCACATTTAACACTGATGAATTTTTTAGCGATTTATTTAAAAAAAAAGAATTAATTAATTTTTTTCAAAAAAATAAAAAGTGGATATATGGAGTGAATTTGTCAGGTAGTTATGAAAGATTGAAAAATTTTCCTGATAAAGATTGGTTATCATTTATAATGGGCTATTCTTTTGAATCCCCTTATCTAAAAAATATAAATATAAAAAAAATTACTAATATTAGTTATATAAACTTTTTAGAAATTTATAACTTTGATGTAAACAAAAAGTACTGGGATATTTGTGTAGTATCTAGAAACGCTGAAATTAAAAGAATTTCTTATACAGTAAAATTAATAAAATATTTACTTAAAAAAAAGAAAAATATCAAAATATTAATGATTGTCCCAGACTCAAGATCAATTTTTCAAAAAATGAATTTGAACATTTTTAAAAAGGATAACTATTATAGTTTAGTTTTAAACTTATTGAGTAACGATGAAAAAAAAAAAGTTGATTTTGTATCCTGTGATGTGAGTATTTTTGGGAATCATGCTCTAAGTGAAAAAACCTTGTACAGATTTTTTAGTGAATCTAAATATTTGATGTTAAATTCAAAAAAAGAGGGAATAAATAGAGCTATTATCGAAGGACTGTGTCATGGTGCGAATGCAATTGTCCATTCAGATTTAGAGTCAGAATTAAATGTGCTTTATCTTAATAATCAAAATACCATTTTTATTGACGAAAACTTAGAAGTTTCATCAGAAAAAATTATACAAAAATTAAAGGACTTTGATGTAAAATCTGAAAATATTAATAAATATAGGGATATGTTTTCAAATACCAATTCAAAAAAAAAAATTGAAACTTTTTTTAAAAAAATATTTAAAAGCAACTCCTTGCCTATTGATGGAAAATGGTATTTGCATAACCTCAGTCAAAGGCTCTGTAATCATGGTAATAGGGGCATATATACAATTCAATATTCAAAAAAAAGTTTTTTTGAATGGTTTCAAAAAATTGAGAAACTAGATGAAAATTTTATTGATGAAGATAATATGTATGATTATGTTTTTGAAGACAAACCAAATTTTTTACAGTATTTAAATTTACAACTGTATAAGACAATAGGACATTTAAAAAAAATAATAAAAAATATTTTAAGATTAAATGATAGGTAAATTAAAAGTTATTATATATTTTTTTAAATATAACTTTTTTAAGTTATATAAAGGTAAATAGTGAAAAGATATATTTACCCCCCGTTAAAAATTCTTAAATATTTGTTAATTAATAAAAAAAAAAGAACAAATATAACTAACAACCTTCAGTTAAACGATAAAGAAAAACTTATTTTAAATGACCTAAAAAAAAATGGTTACTTTGTAATACAAGGTTTTTTAAAAGAAAAGGAGTGTAAGACAATTATAAACGAGATAGAGGAAACGATTAAAAACTATTCAAATAAAATTTGGCGGGACAAAAAAAACTCAGATAATAGGATTCTTGGTGCTGAGAAAAGTAGCAGTAGAATATTTGAATACTATAATAATAATTTTATAAAAAAAATTGGCGAAGCTTACTGTAATTTTGAGCTTAAAAATGTCATGACTATGGCTAATAAAGTAAAATATTTTCATGATAACGAAGGATCAGGAGGTGGGTGGCATAAAGATTCATACGCAAAGCAATTTAAATCCATGCTTTATTTAAATGACGTAAACAAAGCAAATGGTTCTTTCCAACTAATAAAAAAATCAAATGTTTTAGCAAATGTTATAAAAACTTCAATTAACTTAAATAAATCATATCCTGATACAAGATTTACAAATCAGGAGATAAAAAATTATTTTAAAGAAAATGATGTAGAAACATTAGAAGGAAATGCAGGTACATTAATTATGTTTGATCCATCTTTAATACATAGAGGCGCGCCTCTAATTTCATCTAAAAGATATGCTTTGACAAATTATTATGATTCAATTCATAATTATGAAAGTCAAATAGAAAAAATTCCTTATGAAAATCGATTTTAACAAAATAGATTAATGATAAAAAGATATATATGTAGAATTTGCAAAAATAAAACTATAACAATTTCAAGCTTAAGGTTTCTTTTTTACAAGTGCAAAATTTGCAATAATATTTATAGGCCAGATCATAACAAATTTAATATCTTCGATTATTTAAAAAAAACATCATTTGTAAAATTATCAAATAATTATAAAAATAAAAAAAATCAATTTGAATGGTATCTTAACTTTAAAAGAAAAAGTTACAAAGACGATAAATATTTCTTTCTTACTAAATTTTTGAAAAGAAAAAAAATAAAAAAAATTTTAGATATCTCTGGAGCTCCCGGATTAACAGGTATAGAAATTAAAAAAAAAAATAAGCTTAACTACGAAATTACTGAATATAATGATAAAATCAGTAAGCATATAAAAAAAATCACAGGTTTATCAACTTATATTCTAGATTTTGATAATATAAAAAAAAATAAAGTTCCTAATAAAAAATATGATTTAATTTTAATTTGGTACAGTATTTACTATTGCAAAAATATCGTTCATTTAATCGACTTTCTTAAAAAAAGAGTAAAAAAAAATGGATATTTGGTAATTAGCCAAAATATCCCAAATTTTGCAGCAATAACTAAGTTTTCAATAACTGAGAGCTACCCACCTTATGTATTGTATGATCATAAATTTTTAGTTCAAAAATTTCAGAAAAGTGAATTTAATTTATTCGATTTAAAATTTTTTGAAGAAAAATTTTTTATTAAACAATATTTTTTTAAATCAAAAAGCTTCTATAATTTTATTTACAATATTATATGTATATTAATATCTGTTTATTATATTATCACAAATTATTTTAAAATTAGTTTCACAGATTTATTTTTAAAAGATTATCTAGTAATATTTAAAAAAAATTAAATAATTTTATATGAAAATTTTATTTATAATAAAAACATATCATGACTCAGATAAATATTTTGAGGATAAATTAAGTACTTTCAAAAACAAAAACTATAAGCAAATAAATAAAATATTTTGCGACTTTTATTGTAATTGGATAAGTGACTTTTATGACGAATTATCTAAGGACTCTGAAGTACAAATTATTTTTGCGAACACCTTTGAGTTAATTAATAATATAACTGACAAAATAACAAAAAAAAATTACTTTGAATACTTGAATTATATTTTTAATGAATTTAAGCCAGATATTTTATTTACGAATACAGATGAAAAAAATCTTCTTTCAAAATTAAATTTAAGCAATTGCTATAATATTTTCTGGAAATCATCAAAAATAGAAAAAAAAGATGAAAATTCAACTTTTAAATTTTTTGATCATCTTCTATCTGATAATGAAAAAATTTTAAAACAAGCAAAAAAACATGGTTTAAAAGAAAATTTTTTTCTTGCCTCGATACCTGAAAAATTATTATCTTATAATGAATTTTCAAAAAGACAAAGTAAACTATTATTTTCAGGAAGCATAGGATATGAACACGCAAAAAGAAGAAAAATTATTTCAACCTTACAAAAAGAAAAAATAGACTTAGAAATAAGAAGTCGAAACATAAAAAATTATAATAAATATTTTGAAAAAATTTTAAAAATTTTTCCTTTTTTAAAATCAGGATATGAATTATCTACAATTTCCAAAAATCCTCTTTATGGGATTGAGTTGTTTGATTATATGAGTAAATTTAAGTATATATTAAATAGTCATTCTGATTTTGATATAAATTATGCAATAAATTATCGAGTGTTTGAAAGTTTGGCCTCTGGTTGTCTACTCTTCACAGATCAAAACAAAAAGCTTGATAATTATTTTATAGATGAAAAGCATTTAATAACTTACAAAAATAAAAATGATTTAGTTGAAAAAATAAATTTTTATAAAAATAATGAAAATTTAGCAGAGGAGTTAAGTGGTAATGGTTATGATATTATAAAACAAAATCATACCTCAAATATTAGGTTACGAGAATTTAAAAAAATATTACAAATATAAAAATGAAAAAATATAAAGTTGGAATTATTGGTGTGGGAAATATATTTTTAAATCACTATAACGCAATTCAAAAAAGCAAAAATTTTTCTATTAAGGGTATAAATGATTTAACAAAAATTTTTTCCAACAAATATTACTTCAAAAATAGAGACAATATCTTTAAGTCAAAAAATATAGATTTAATTTCAGTATTAACACCCAGTGGAAATCACTTTACTGATACAGTTCAAAGTCTTAAAAATAATAAGCATGTTATTGTTGAAAAACCTTTATCTCTAAAATTAGAGCATTTAAATAAAATAGTTAAATTAGAAAAAAAATTTAATAAAAAAGTCTTTATTGTTTTTCAACATAGGTTAAATCCAAGTATCATTGAATTAAAAAAGTGCCTTTACCAAAGAAAAATTGGAAAAGTATTTTTAGTTTCATCCAGGTTATATTGGAGTAGAAATGATAATTACTTTAAAAAAAGTAATTGGAGAGGAACCTGGAAATATGATGGAGGTGTTGCTACAAATCAAGGTATTCATACCAT
>MDTB01070567.1_pt1 | contig 12701 bp, 11 predicted proteins | sample 811161 | NCBI WGS metagenome assembly MDTB01 (sample SAMN05326650, study PRJNA326480) | marine metagenome | isolation source: seawater | place: Mediterranean Sea | collected 2009 | reverse complement strand
TATACAATTGGGTACAAATAAATAGGTTAAGATCTATACATAAACGTCTAAGTGAATTTGAAAAAGCAATTGGCTTTAATAAGCCCTTGAGAAAAGCTAGAAAATCTGATGTAAGAGCTTAATGGAGCTCTACCTAAAGCTTATTGATGTCTTATTTCCTGTTTTTTTTATAATAGGAATAGGTTATTACATAGGAAAAAAAGATCCAAATTTTAACACTCAATTTATAACTAATTTTGCTGGAACTATTGGAACTCCAGCAATGATATTCTATACGATTACGACTACAGGCGTAACTTTAGATGTTTTTATTGAATATTTTATTTATGCGATTTTTATTATAGGAGCTTTTTCTATTGTTGGTGTAATTTTTTTATTAGTATTAAAAAAAGATCCTATTACTGAACTCCCACCTTTGATTTTACCCAACACTGGGAATATGGGTGTTCCTATTTGCTTATTTGCATATGGAACAGCGGGCCTAGGAGTAGCTTCAGCCATTGCTTCCGTTATAATTTTATTTCACTTCACTATTGGCGTTTTATTGGCTAGCAAAAAATTATCTTTTGCTATTTTAATCAAAAACGGACCTATCTATGGAATTATCGCCTCTGTTTTGTTTCTTTATTTTGAATGGGATGTCCCTGGATATTTAGAAAACACTACTTTTTTATTAACTTACACGACAATATTTTTGGTTTTAATGGCTTTAGGTGTTGCTTTAACTCGTCTTAAAGTAGTTTCTTGGACACACGCAGCTATTTTAGGTGCTGCAAGAGTTATATTAGGACCTATCATTGGATTTTCACTTATTAGTCTTTTAAACTTAAGTGGCTTTATGGCCGGAGTTCTTTTGATCCAATCTGCAATGCCAAGCGCTGTATTAACGTATTTGGTTGGTTCAATGTATTCAGAGAAGAGGGCGGTAGACAATATTGCTAGTGTAATTGTGTCCTCTACATTGATGTCTTTTATAACAATACCCATAGTTGTTTATTTATCTTTAAGATTTTTTAGTTAAATTACCTTTATCTATAACTTAATCAATTGCTTTAAGTTTTTATTGTATATCACTGTTTTTATTCATTATTTAGACTTTAATTATAGAATATTATGAAAATAAGACTTTTTCCTTAATTTAGAGGATCGAGTACAGTAGAACTTTAAAAACAAGGAAAATACGGGTTAAATCAACACATATTCTTCAAAAAAACAGTTTTGTATCGAATAAATTCATAAGCCTTGCAGTTTAGGAATATAGCGATTAATGGCCCGTATATAGCCTTTTTTTTAACGTTTGTACCTATTGGCTGTAATACACTCCGTAAAATCTAGCTTTTAACTAAAATACACGTTTGAATTGAAAAAAAACGTTGAAAAATAAGGGTTTTTGATAGTAAAAATGGGTCAATTTTAGCTGTTTTTTTGGTACTTTGCATGCTGCTTGGATCCTTTGTTTGGACCAACAAATAACAAGGTCCAGGTTGATTTACCCGCCGGTATCCTCAAACTATGCCTATCCGAACCTCTTCTGAATCCAAAATAACCTGGTCCTCTCCAAAAAGTGCCTTTTTCTGTAGTTTCCCAATACCCGCCTTTAAGGATTATAGTTAAATAAGACCAATAATGATCATGCAGATCTCCTAAATCACTCTTCATAAGCTTATGGACAAGAATATTAAATGGGAACCACTTAGGTCTTTTTCTAAACAATAAATAATAACGAACCATAAATGGTTCTGCTTTATCGTAATCAGGCCAACTAGGACCTCGATCCATAATTATTCTTTTACGAGAATCAAACATATTGAATATTTAATCACTTGACTTTAAAAATCATCTAATATATTACTAACGATAATTAATGGTTATCAATAGTAATAGATATGAATGAACTAGTTACAGATCTAAAAGCCTTACATGAGGAAACTCTAAACAACCTTAAAAGTTCTAAGGCTATTAATACTATTAGAGCTTATAAGTCTGATTTTAAAGACTTCGGAGGCTTCTGTGCTAAGCATAGCTTTAAATCATTGCCTACAGATCCTAAAATTGTTGCGTTATATCTAACATATCTCTCTGGTAAGGACGCTAAGATGAGCACTTTAAGACGTAGATTAGTATCTATAGGAATGATTCATAAGCTAAAAGGGCATTATTTAGACACAAAACATCCGGTTATCATAGAAAACTTAATGGGAATTAAACGTTCAAAAGGCAGCATTCAAAGGGGGAAAAAACCTATATTAATCAATCATTTAAAAGCAATAATTAATGTAATAGATGAACTTAAAACAGAAGAAATTAAGAAGGCAAGAGACAAGACCTTGATACTAGTTGGGTTTGGTGGAGGCTTTAGACGCACAGAGCTGGTATCTATCGACCATGAAGATCTAGAGTTTGTTCCTGAAGGTGTAAAAATAACGCTTAGAAGATCAAAAACAGACCAATTTGGAGAAGGTACGATTAAAGGCCTCCCCTACTTTTCTAACGAAAAATACTGCCCAGTGGTTCACCTTAAGAAATGGATAAAAATATCAAACATACAACAAGGTCCGATTTTCAGAAGATTTGGAAAAGGAAGCTCTTTAACAACTAACAGATTAACTGATCAATCTGTAGTACTGCTCATAAAAAGATATTTAGAATTAGCAGGAATAGAGAATAAAAACTACTCCGGACATAGTTTAAGATCAGGTTTTGCTACAGTATCTGCGGAGTCAGGAGCTGATGAAAGAAGCATTATGGCTATGACAGGTCATAAAACAACACAAATGGTCAGAAGATATATAAAAGAAGCAAATCTCTTTAAAAACAACGCTCTAAATAAAATTAAATTATAGCCCAGGAATCAGGCCAAAAATCTTTATTGTTTGATGGATTTAAGTTGTCAGATGGCCTTATGCAAATTTTGTTAGGATTTTGGTTAAGCCAAGCACCCCACCAATGAAATGATGACGGGCTAACAATAAAATGTTTTGCAAACCCAAATAAATAAAAATCAATAATGTGATTATTGTTTTCAACAAATATAAATTTATTTTTATCAAAGATTTTATCTAAATCAGAAAAATCATTAGACCAAATAAAAAACTTAGGTTTATCAATTTTATTTTCAAAGTGAGAAACAGCTTTATTTATATAATTTATAATATCTTGCAATCTCATATCCTTTTTAGGTTCAGTGCCTCTATTTTTAAAATATTGAGGTTCAACAAACCTATTTCTGCGTATATGTATCGAAACAGAGTTAGATTCTGTTAATAAATTTATATATTTATTGTTTTTATCAATAAAATTTTCTTTTATTTTAAATTCTTCAATTAATTTCGATTTAAGATCAAAAAAATACTTTTCAGACTCAAAATAACCTTCAAGATATACCTTATTAGTTAACAAATAGTCTATTTTTTCATAAAAAGTCTTTTTTCCTATACCTTTTGGGTCTGTAAGAAATGATTTTTTCTTTTGATATTTGTTTAAAAATTTAAGCATTTTTTTGTAATTATGAGATAAATAATTATCATATTTGTCAGTATTTTCGGCTAAATTTGCAGATATATTAAAAATATTTAGTCCATACTCTCTACCAAAAGTTTTATTTTTATTTTGAAAAAAACCAGAGGTATTATCAATAAAAAGTTTATAATTAAATCTATTTGATAAAGATAAGGCATTGGCATACATAAACATTTGATTACCTAAACCAGCCGCTACTTTTACAATGATTTTTTTATCCATAACTTTGTATAAACTTATGTTTTAAGTTGTTTCTCAATTTTCTATTTTTTTTTAAAAAATATTCATATTTTAAAGCTTTACTTTTATCCCTAAAATTCTTTTTGAATATCAATTTCCAATATCTTCCTTTTGTACTTTTAGCACCTTTATTAGAATTATGTTGATTTATTCTTCTCTTAATATTTTTTGCATAACCAACATAAGTTCTGTAAAGACCTCTTTTTTTTGAAATAATTAAATAAACATTATGTGAGCTTGAGCTCATTTAATAGTTAAAGTATTTTTTAATTGTTTTAACAACTTTTTTAGCGTCAGTAAGCTTCATATAAGGGTATACGGGTAGACTTAAACATTCTTTAGCCCATTTTTCTGAGACTGGTAAACTTACTTTTTTAATATTACCCCTTAATGCCCCTGCTCTATTAAGACTATAGGGATAATGTAACTGACTGTTAATTCCATTTTTCTTCAAATACTTAAGTAAAATATCCCTATTTTTAACTCTGATTACATAAAGGTGACGAGATGATCCAGGCCGGGTCACAGTAATTTTAATCTCATTTATAAATTGCAATTCTTCATCATAAAAGTTTGAAATTTTTCTTCTATAATCATTATGTTTTTTAGTATGATTTACTTTTTCGTACAAAATAGATGCTTGTATTGTATCTAATCTGCTATTTAAACCTTCAATTTCATGAACATTTTTTTTTATTGTCCCTAGATTTCTCAAGACTTTCAATTTACGATAAAAACTAAGATTATTGGTTGTAATTAAACCTCCGTCACCATAAGCGCCTAAATTTTTTGATGGATAAAAACTATAGCATGATAAATCAGCGTATGAATGATTTAGCTCTTTTTTACAGCAAATTTCAGAATCAGATTTACCGCAATTATAACAACTAAAAGCAAAATGAGATTGAGCGCTATCTTCAATTATAAAAACTCTTTTACCTACTATCTGTCTTAGTTTTTTAATATCAACCTTTTGACCATATAAATTAACGGGAATAATTGCTTTTGTATTCTTATTAATTTTTTTTTTTACAGATTCTAAAGATATCAATCCAGTATCAGGATCTATATCTGCAAACGAAATTTTGGTTTTATTTAAAGACAAACCTAAGCCTGTAGATATATATGACATGCCAGGAATTATTACTTCATGATTTTTTTTAAGATTAAGAGCTTTTATTGACAAAATTAATGCATCTGTACCTGTGGCACATCCTATTGAATATTTGACATTAGCTAATTTTGAAAATTTTTTTTCAAATTTTCCAACATTTTTTCCAAGTATAAAATCACCTTTTTTAACTGTAGAAATAATTGATTTATTTATTTGTTTTTGTTGCTTTTTGGTAAAAGGGTTTACATCAGTAAATCTCATAACTAGATCTTTCGTAAAAATTTAGCAGGGTTCCCTGCATAGATACCTTTTTTTTTAATATTTTTTGTTACTACCGAACCGGCACCTACTACAGTTCCAGGGCAGATGTAGACTGGTAGAATTGTTGAATTTGATCCTATTATTACCTGATCGCCTATTTTTGTTTTTTTATACAAAGAAAAGTTTCTAGTAATTTTTCCTTTTTTAAAATCATCATTAATAAACATTACTCCATGACCTATAAAACAATTTTTTCCTATTTCAACTTTTTCACAGATAAAAGAATGGCTTTGAATTCTAGTATTTTTTCCAATTTTTGTTTTTTTTTGTATTTCAACAAAAGGACCAACAAAAACATTGTCTTCAAACCTAGATCCGTAAATATTAACAGGTTCAATAATAGTACATTTTTTTCCGTGCTTTAAGTTAGTTATTTTTGATTTTATTTTTTTAAATTTCAATTATTCCATCCATTTCAATCGTTTTGAAGTTTCTCTGTTAAAAGATTTTGAGATAATATAATCCGAAACTTTTTGACATTCAAAAAGTTCAAAATATTTTTTTCTTCCATTTTTAGCAACTTTCATTCTCAATTTATCGTCTCCTTTAAAACGATTAATTTTTTCCGCCAAGTCTTGAAGATTTGAATAAAAAATTACCTCATTTTTATTAAAAAAATTACTTAATTTTGTTTTTTTATCTATAAAAGTTAGTAATCCATTGCCGATTAATGAGGCAATCCTGTTACTTGTTAAGTATTTGATGGGTTTACCTCTGGTTAAATTTAATGCCATTTTCGAATTAACTATAACTTTATAAAAATCTTCAGCCCAAACAGGCTCTCTATTTTTATATCCATATATATCAAATATAATATTTGGACACTGTGTTATTAAATCTGTAATAAAATTGTGCCTTTCATCTTCTTTGTCTCTTTTTAATTTTCCTCTATTAACACCATGACTCATTGAAAAAAATACATCGCAAATTTGGTTTTTATTTTCATAAATTTTTAACTTTTCTATATTTCTGTCCACCGGAATTGGTAAATAGTGAAAGTTTTTTTTATTTTTCAAAAAATTCAATGTTGATGGATGAGTTGTTATAAAGTTAGAAGTAATGAAATCATCATATTTTAAAAGTTTTTTTCTATTTGATGAAAAATCAGGACCTGAGTCTGCCAAATGATCTTCGAACCACTGTGAAATTACGGTTTTTTTACTAAAATCTTTAATTTTTTCAATTGTATCGTTTTGTATATCATATGAATGACCTAGCAATATTAGATCTGGTTTATAATTTTTTGCAGTTTCATAGATCATGGTATTTAAATATTTTTTCCCTTTAAAATCTCCCAGAGTTTTATTAAATTTTCCAACATCTCTATCGCTTACATTAATTACGTCATGACCATTTCTTATAAAGCCATTTGCCAATTTTTTGGCTATAGATATATAATAAAGTCTGTTGAATTGGCGGCTACCAAAGTTAGAAACGTTTAAAATTTTTAAATTTGATATATTCCTATTAATAAATATACTTTTTTCATTAATAATTTCTTCTCTTGCTGAATCAAAGATTTTTGTATTTTTTTGTATATCGTGGAATACATGGTTTAAAGATTTATGTTGTAAATCTTTTCTAAATTTTTTATTTACAATTAATCCTTTGATTTTATTATAAATTTCCTTTTGATTAATACGGTTTAAATATACACCATAAGGTATAGTTTCTGGTAAGCCTCCTCTTCTGGATAGAATTGTTGCACACCCCCTAGAAGCTGCCTCTAAAGAAGTTCTTCCAAAAGGTTCTTCCCAATGTGAAGGTACAACTGATATGCTGGACTTCTTGTAAATACTTAAAGTTTCATCGTGCGTTATCCATCCTAAGTGAAATAATCTTTCGTGTTTAAAATCATATTTTTCTCTAGGTTCGTCACCAATAACAATGCTTTTCCAATCTTTATATTTTTTAAGTATTTTAATAATAGCACGACCAAAAGTGTCATACCCTTTAGAATGATTTAATTTTCCAACAAAAGTTATAATTTTTTCTTTATTTGGAAATTTGGATATTTTATTGATTGCTGGATATATAACATGACATTTTTCATGATTTTTGATATCTAATCCCTCAAAAAATTTCTCTTTTACCCAGTTGCTTACGAAAGTAATTTTACTACAAATTTTTAAAAGACGTTTTCTTTCTTTGACTGTTACCGCTCCTCTTAAAGTTTGCGGATTGTTGTGTATTACCAATATATATTTATTATTTGATGTATGTTTTTCGATGTGAAGAATGTAAGATGGTCGATTATGAATTTCTATAAGTGAAAAATTTGCTTTTTTTAATACATCGATAAATTTATTAACATACTGCAGATTTTTACTTTGAATCCCAAAATTACTAAATTTTAAATTTACATATTTAAAATTATCAAAAACTTTTTCTATATTTGAAGTGTAACCAAAAACGGTTATGGATTTTTTGAATTTACTTATTTTTGAAAAATCTTTAACCCAAATTGATGCTGACCCAGCATTGTCTTTAATAAATTGATCTTTATAAGGAAGTAGAATTGCAATATTGTTCATTTAAATCAATGCCTTTACCCGGAAAGACCAAGGTGAGTATATTTGATGTTTAGATAATCTTTTATACCTACAGAGCCACCTTCTCTTCCATAGCCAGTTTGTTTTATCCCTCCAAATGGTGTTTCTGCGGTTGCTACAACAGGTGTATTAATAGCAACAATACCAGTTTCTAGCTGCTCTGATGCCTTAAAAGCCTTTTCCATAGAATTTGTACATACATATCCTGCTAAACCACAGTGGTGTTTATTTGCCCTTTCAATAACTTCGTCGAATTTTTTAAATGTTGTTATTGGTGTTATTGGGCCAAAAGGTTCTTCTGTCATCACAGTAAAATTGTCTTTAACATTATCAATTATAGTGGGCTCATAAAAATAACCCTTGTTAAAACCGGCCGGTCTCTTGCCTCCATATAAAATATTTCCACCTTCTTTTTTAGTTTTTTCTACAAGTTTTTCTATTTCTTCCAATCTTTTTTTTGTTGTTATGGGTCCTAAGTTAGTTCCTTCTTTTAGACCGTCCCCAATTTTAAGTTTTCTTGTTTTTTCAATAAAAGTTTTGGTAAAATCTTCTTTTTTGCTTTCGTGAATATAAAATCTGGTTGGTGAAATACAAACTTGTCCATTGTTTCTATACTTAGAACTAATAGCCATATCTGTAACCTTCTCTATATTAGAATCTTCAAAAACAATAAAGGGTGCATGACCACTTAATTCCATAGTTACTCTCTGAACTTTGTCTGCGGCTTTTTTAAGAATTATTTTTCCTACTCTAGTAGAACCGGTAATTGAAACTTTTTTTATAATATCGGAAGAAATAAGTTCGTTCGAAATTTCCTCTGGATCTCCTGACAACAAATTGACAACTCCTGGTGGAATACCAGCATCATTAATAATATTCATCATTTCCATAACAGATCCAGGTGCAATTAGATCTGGCTTTACTATCACAGAACATCCCGCCGCTAAAGCAGTAGAAATTTTTCTTGAAGCTAAAATTACTGGAAAATTCCAAGGAACCAAAGCAGCAACAACACCAATTGGCTGATAGATTATTTGAACTCTTGTATTTTCAAATCTACTTTCAACGGTTTGTCCAAAAATTCTTTTAGTTTCTTCTGAATTCCATTCAAAAATATCTGCTGCACTACTAACTTCAGCTACCCCTTCTACCAAAGGCTTTCCGACTTCCAAAGCCAACCATTTAGCTAGAACATTTTTTCGTTCTTTCATGAGCTCAGATATTTTTCGAATCTTAGATGACCTTTCCCAGGCGGGTGTTTTTTTCCAAATCTTGAAACCCTTTTCTGCAGATTTTAAAGCTTTAACAACATCATTTTTTGTAGCTTTAGACGCCTTCCCTATAGGTTCTTCTGTGGCAGGATTTATAACATCGTATGTTTCTTTTTTCTCTGAAGGCTGCCATTTACCATCGATGAATTGTCCAAATTTTGAGTACATTTATTAAATTTTTATTGCTTAAAAGATAATTATTACCTAGGCTTCACTTATAAATAATTTATGAAAAAAATTCAACTAACTTGTGTCATGCTTATTGTAAAACATCTTATATTTGAAAAAATTAATGCAAATAGGTATAGATCTAGGAGCCACTAAAATTGAATCGGTTCTTTTAGATGCTGAAGGATCAGAATTACACAGAAGTAGAAAAGAATCTCCTCAAAATTATAAAGACACAATTGCAGCTATAACTGAATCGGTCAATTTAATAGAAAAAAAATTTAAGAAAAATTTTAATGTTGGAGTCTGTCACCCAGGTTCTACAAATTTTGATAGTGGATTAATTCAAAATGCCAACAATTCACCTTGGCTTAATAACATGAGTTTTACTAATGATATTTCTATAAATTTAAATAGAAAAGTTTTGTGCGAAAACGACGCAAATTGCTTTTCTTTATCAGAGTCCTTCGATGGAGCTGCAAAACATTATAAAGTTGTTTTTGGAATTATTTTAGGTTCTGGTTGTGGAGGCGGTTTAGTGGTAGATAATAAAGTTTTAGTAGGACCAAATGCTTTCGCAGGAGAATGGGGTCATGTACCAATACCAAATAGTGAAAACAATTATACAATCGAAGATCATGTTTCTGGCAAAGGTTTAGAAAAACTATATTTTAAAAAATACAAAGAAAAATTAGTAGCTAAAGATATATTTTTAAAATCTAGAAGAAATTCTAGCAAAGAAAAAGCTTTTGTTAAGGATTTTTTAGATAAATTAGGATTAAGCTTATCTGTATTAATTAATATTGTCGATCCAGATGCAATTGTTTTTGGCGGTGGTGTTTCAAAAGAAATTGAATCTTTTGAAGAATTAAAAAAAATAACAGAAAAATATTTAAAAAATATTAATAATCTAAAAAATAGTAATTTAAGAACTGTTTTTTTAAAACCTAAATATGGTGATGCTAGTGGAGTTAGAGGAGCTGCTAGGCTTGGTGTTAGTGAGAAATAACCGCTAAAAGCAATAGAGCAACAATGTTTGTAATTTTAATCATAGGATTAATAGCAGGTCCCGCTGTATCTTTATAAGGGTCTCCTACGGTATCACCTGTAACAGCTGCTTTATGTGACTCTGAACCTTTACCACCGTAATTGCCATCTTCGATGAATTTTTTTGCGTTATCCCAAGCACCACCACCGGCAGTCATCGAAATTGCCACAAATAATCCAGTGACTATAACACCAAGTAACATTGCTCCAACAGATGATAAAGCAGCTTCTAAACCACCAATAGAATAAATAATAAAGTATAAAACTATTGGAGAAAGAACCGGTAATAATGATGGAACAATCATTTCTTTTATTGCAGCTTTTGTTAATAAATCTACTAATCTTCCATAATCAGGTTTTCTTTTACCTTTCATAATTCCAGGTATTTTTTTGAATTGTCTTCTAACTTCTAAAACTACTGCACCGCCGGCTCTACCGACAGCTTGCATTCCCATTGAGCCAAATAGATAAGGTAACATCCCTCCTACCAAAAGACCTATAACAACAAATGGATTTGATAAGTCAAAACTAACATCAATACCTTCTAACTTAGAACCTGGTACTTTTGAAAAAAATTTTATGTCTTCAGTATACGCTGCAAATAAAACTAATGCTCCTAAACCAGCTGAACCAATTGCATATCCTTTTGTAACTGCTTTCGTAGTATTTCCAACTGCATCAAGCGCATCCGTAGTTTTTCTAACATTTTTTGGCAATTTTGACATTTCTGCTATTCCTCCTGCATTGTCTGTCACAGGACCATATGCATCTAGTGCAACAACCATTCCCGTAAGAGCAAGCATAGCAGTAACAGCTATTGCTATACCAAATAATCCCGCTAATTCATTTGTGCTAATTATCCCGGCTACAATTATTAATGCTGGTAATGCTGTAGCTTCCATTGAAACTGCCAAACCCTGAATAACATTTGTTCCGTGTCCTGTAGTTGAAGATTTTGCAACACTCCTAACTGGTCTATAATTTGTTCCAGTATAATATTCTGTTACCCAAATAATTAAACCTGTTACTACTAAACCAATAACACCACAGTAATACAAATCAAAACCAGTAAAGTTTTTATCACCTACATTAAATGTATTTTCTAAACCAATAATATTTGATGTAATAGGATAGAGTAGCATTAAAGAAATTATTGCTGTAACGATAAACCCTTTATAAAGAGCACCCATAATATTTTTGCTTTTTCCAAGTTTAACGAAAAAAGTTCCAATTATAGATGCTATGATACATCCGCCGCCAATTGCTAAAGGATAAAGCATCATGTTTGCATTATCTTGAAAAAATATTGAGGCAAGAACCATAGTTGCTACTATTGTGACAGCATATGTTTCAAATAAGTCTGCTGCCATACCAGCACAATCACCAACATTGTCACCAACATTGTCAGCTATAACCGCTGGGTTTCTTGGATCGTCTTCAGGAATTCCAGCTTCAACTTTTCCAACTAAATCTGCTCCTACGTCAGCACCTTTAGTAAAAATTCCACCACCTAATCGAGCAAAAATAGATATTAAAGAAGCACCAAAACCTAAGGCTATTAATGCATTTATTAATTCTCTGCTCTCAACATTTAAAGTTAACAAAACCCAATAATAAATAGAAATTGATAATAAAGCTAAACCAGCAACCAATAATCCAGTTATGGCTCCAGATTTAAAAGCCATTGTTAAACCTTTTTGTAAACTTGTTCTTGAAGCCTCTGCTGTTCTAACATTTGCTTCAACTGAAATTAACATTCCAACATAACCGGCTAAACCTGATAATAAAGCTCCAATAAAATAACCGAGACCAACTAGTAAGCTAAAAAAATAACTTATAATTATTAGAACTATAACGCCAACAATTGCTATAGTTTTGTATTGTCTATTTAAATATGCTTTAGCACCTATTTGAATAGCTTCTGCAATTTCTTGCATCTTCTTATTGCCAGTACTAGATGAAATAATTTGTTTGCTTAAAAAATAGCTGTAGACAACTGCCAAAACCCCAACCAATACAATTATATATAAATTTTCCAATGATATTTCTCCCTAATGATCTGTAAAAAACAGGAAGTTGCCAAAAAATGAGATAAAAGGCAAGAAATTATTAATCATCTTTTCTAACATTTTTTGAAACTTTGTCCAAAATGGCATTTAGATAGCTTTTGTGAGCAGTTTCTAAAAAAAAATCTGATATCTTTATATATTCGCTCACAACCACATTTGTAGGTGTTTTGTGGACAAATATGAGTTCAAATGTCGCTGATAAAATCATAAGTTTTAAAATTAGATCAGTTCTTGAAGGATTAAAATCATCTTTAAGAACTTCTTTTAATTTTTCTAACAAAAATTCCTCTCTTTCGATAGTTCCCGATACTGTATCTTTTATGAACTTTTTATATCTATGTTTTGGATAAATTATTTTGGAATCTTTATTTAAAAAATAAGAATATAACTTTTGAACAAC
>MDTB01223989.1_pt1 | contig 12702 bp, 9 predicted proteins | sample 811161 | NCBI WGS metagenome assembly MDTB01 (sample SAMN05326650, study PRJNA326480) | marine metagenome | isolation source: seawater | place: Mediterranean Sea | collected 2009 | reverse complement strand
TTTGCTCTACTTATTACACCACGTTTAGTTCTAGCCATATTATCCTCTTAAACTATACGGCATATACGATTTAACAATTTTCGAGTCTTGCTTTGACATTATCGTAGTGCCTCTTTGTTTTCTTATTTGGGAATTTGTACGTTTTATCATTCCATGTCTTTTTCCTGCTTGAGGCATTTTAATTTTGCCTGAAGCTGTAAATCTAAATCTTTTTTTTGCGGAGCTTTTAGTTTTTAATTTTGGCATAAATATTTTGGTTTTATATAGAGAATAATAGAGCTTTACAAGATGATATTATCTTTAATTTAAATAGGTTGAATTATCATTACCATCTGCCTGCCTTCGAACTTAGGATGGCTTTCAATCTTTGCAATTTCTTTAGTTTCTTCAATAATTTTGTTCATTAAATCTTTTCCAAGTTCAGTATGTTGCATCTCTCTTCCTTTGAATTTTACAGTAAATTTTACTTTATCTCCTTTGCTAATAAATTTTTTTGCATTTTTAATTTTAAAATTATAATCATGAGTTTCTGTTCCCGGTCTTAATTTAATTTCTTTTAATGAAACAATTTTTTGCTTCTTCTTAGCTAGATTTGCTTTCTTTTGTAAATCATATTTATATTTACCCATATCCATTATTTTACACACTGGAGGATTTGCATTTGGGGATATTTCTATTAAATCTAAATCTTCCTGTTTAGCTAGTTCAATTGCTTTATTTAAAGACATTGAACCAAGATTTCCTCCGTCACTTCCTATAACTTGTACATCTAAAGATTTAATTCTTTCATTAGCTCTAGGACCTTGGGGTTTGCTCCTTCTTTGAAAGTAATTTGGTTTAGGTTTTGGCACTTAATTAAGGGGCAACTTATTTGCTTGAAGCATATTTTTTATTAATTCTTCTCTTTTAATTGTTTCTTGTTTCTCTGAACCAAGTCTTCTAATTGTAACTGTATTTTCAGAAACTTCTTTTTTTCCACAAACAATTATTATTGGAACTTTACCTAGAGAATGTTCTCTAATTTTATAATTGATTTTTTCGTTTCTTAAATCCACTTCACATTTTATACCTTCTTTAAATAAATCTTCAAATAATTTTTTGACATATTCATTGTTCTCCTCCGCAATTGGACACACTACAGCTTGTGTCGGAGACAACCAAAAGGGCAATTTTCCTGCATAGTTTTCAATTAGTATCCCAATAAATCTTTCTAAAGAACCAAATAATGCCCTGTGTAACATTACTGGAACTTTCTTTGTTCCGTCTTTGTCAACATACGTTGCTCCCAGTCTGTTTGGTAAATTTAAATCTACTTGCAAAGTCCCACATTGCCAGTCACGTCCAATAGCATCTCTTAAAACAAATTCTATTTTAGGTCCATAAAAAGCTCCTTCACCTTTATTTACTGAGTATTCAAGTTTTGATTTTTTTATAGCAGATAAAAGGGCTGATTCAGATTTATCCCAAACGCTATCATCTCCAACTCTTTTTTCAGGTCTATCAGAATACTTTAATATAATATTTTCGAATCCAAGAGCTTTGTATATTTCAAGAACTAATTTAGTCACTGCTAACGACTCTTGTGTTATTTGATCTTCAGTGCAAAAAATATGTGCATCATCTTGTGTAAATGCTCTAACTCTAAGAAGACCATGAAGTGCTCCGGAAGGTTCGTATCTGTGTACTTTTCCAAATTCTGATAGTTTAAGAGGTAAGTCTCTATAACTTTTTAAACCTTGATTAAAGACTTGAACACAACCAGGGCAGTTCATAGGTTTCACTGCAAATGTTTTTTCATCGGGTGTTTCAGAAACAAACATATGTTCACCAAATTTTTCCCAATGACCAGATTTTTCCCATAATGATTTATCTAAAAGTTCTGGGGTATTAATCTCCTTATATCCTGCCAAACGTTGTTTCATTCTCATATATTCAATCAACCTTTGAAATAAGGTCCAACCTTTTTCATGCCAAAAGACTGAGCCAGGACTCTCTTCTCTAAAATGAAATAAATCCATTTCTTTACCAAGCTTTCTGTGATCTCTTTTTTCTGCTTCTTCAAGACGATGCAAATAATCATCTAAATCTTTTTTTGTGCTCCAACAAGTACCATAAATTCTCTGTAACATTTCATTATCTGAGTCTCCTCTCCAATAAGCTCCAGAAACTTTTGTTAGTTTAAAAGCTTTACCAATTTTTCCAGATGAGTTTAAATGCGGACCTCTGCACAAGTCATGCCAAGTATCTCCATGATGATAAACTGAAATCTCCTCATCTTTTGGGATACTTTCAATAATTTCAGATTTGTAGGTTTCTCCAATTTTTTTAAAATGAGAAATAGCTTTGTCTCTTTGCCAAACTTCCCTTCTTGTTTTTACATCTCTATCAACTATCTCTGACATTTTTTTTTCAATTTTTTTTAAATCGTCTTCAGTAAATGTCTCTTTTCTGGCAAAATCATAAAAAAAACCATTTTCTATTACAGGACCGATAGTTACCTGAGTGTCAGGATAAAGCTCTTGAACCGCCATAGCCATAATGTGTGCTGTATCATGTCGCAAAACATCTAACCCCTCTTTGTCATCTGAGGTTATGATTTTTACTTTAGAGTCTTTTTTAATCTCGTGGCTTAAATCTTTTAACTCTCCATCCACTTCCATAATAAGGGCTTTTTTTTCTAATGACTTACTAATTTTTTTTGTTAAATCAAAACCGTTGATAGACTTTGTAAAAGAAATTTTTTTTCCATCTAATAATTGAACTTGAGGCATGTATTATATATCTAGCAATTTTTTGTACTCTCTTAAAGTTGAATCGCACATGGCTTCTACATCAAATTTTTTAGTTATGTTTTTTCTACCCTCAATTCCCATAGATTTCAACTTATCTTGATCAAATTGAATAACGTTATTTAAAATCTTAGCAAGATCACGCGGATCATCATGTTTATATAAGAAACCTGATTTGTTTTTTAAAATTGTTTCTTGTGATCCACCTAGATTGCTAGCAATAATAGTTTTGCTCATAGCCTGTGCCTCAACTGACACTCGACCAAATGCCTCGGGCTCAATTGAGGCTGAAACAACAACATCAGCTAGAGAATAAGCTAAGGGCATTTCGTTACAATGTTCTATAAATTTTATCTTTTGGCTTAATCTATATCTTTGAACTAAATTAATTAGTTTCTTTTTGTATACTTTTCTTCCTTGATCAGAACCAAGTATTATTACCTGAAAATTAGAATTGTTATAATCTTCAATTAAAATATTTATTGCTTCAATTAATTTTTCCTGGCCTTTCCAATATGTTAGCCTTCCAGGCATAAGAATGGTGAATCTATCAGGAAAAATTTCCCATTCTTTTCTTAATTTTTCTTGTTTTAAAATCGAGATATTCTTTTGATTAAAATAGTCAATATTTATTCCTCGAAAAATTACTCTCAATTTTTTCTTACGATTCAAATATTCTTGATAGTTTTCATTAATATGATTAAAAATAAAATTTGATCCAGCAATTGTCAACTTTGATTTTAACATTATGCTATTATAAAACTTTTTATAGCTACTTTTATAGTTATAAGTTCCGTGAAAAGTAGTAATAAAATTTCTTCTTGTAATTAAGCAAGCGAGATAACAACTCCAAGCTGGAGCTCTACTTCTAGCGTGAACTATATTTATGTTATTTAAAAATATTATTACAGATAAAATTATTGCATTAATAATTATAAAAATTGGATTTTTAGAATGGACCGGGAGACGAAAAATTTTAACTTTATTTTTTTTTACAAATTTCAGCAACTTTCCACCAGAAGTCGCTATAAAGGAAATACACCCTTTTTCTGAGAGATAATGAGCTAGATCATAACAACCAGTTTCAGCGCCACCAAACCCTAGTGTAGGTATTACTTGAAGAACTTTTATTTTAGTTGTCATATTTAATGTTATATATAACAAATAAAATTAGTAACCTTACATGAAAAAATTTAAGTTTTTAAAAATCTCAAAAACCATAAAACTAAGGTATATTAACAATTATTACAAAAAAAAACTATATGTAATTTTTCTTCCTGGTTTTATGTCAGATATTGAGGGGGAAAAACCCAAATCCCTTAAAAAGTACGCAGTTAAAAAAAAATTAGGTTTCTTATCATTGGAATATTTAGGACATGGAAAATCTTCAGGAAAATTTACTAAAGGAAATATAAGTATTTGGTCTAATAACACGAGATTTTTAATTAAAAAAATAGTTAAAAACAACAATTTTATACTCATGGGATCTAGCATGGGATCTTGGATTGCTCTCAATCAGTTTAAATTTTTTAAAAATCAGATCAAAGGATTTCTTGGGATAGGTTCGGCCCCAGAATTTTTAACAAGACTTATGTGGAATAAATTTTCAAAAAAAATTAAGCAAGAAATTATTGCTAAAGGGATCAGTACTATCAAAAAAGGTGAGTACACTTACCCGATTACTCATCAGTTAATAAAAGATGGAAGAAAAAATAAAGTTTTGTCAAAAAAGATAAATTCTAAAATTAAAGTAACCATGGTTCACGGGGAAAAAGATGAAATAGTTCCAGTTTCATTTTCTAAAAAAGTTTTATCAATTTTTGTAGGTGCAGAAAAAAAATTGGTGATTGTAAAAAATGGTGATCATAGTTTATCTAAAAAAAGCTCAATTAAAAAAATTATCAAAGAATTAAATAGAATTGTTATTGATGTAATCTAATCCTTCAACATAAGAAGGGTATTTCAATTTAAGTTTAAAGAAATTTTTCATTTTTTTATTACTAACTTTTTTGGAGTCCTGATAAAAATTTTTTAATTTTTCATTTTTTAACTCATTTGCCTCTATAGTCTCCGGTTTATCTATTCCTAATAATTTTACACCATGCATTATAACTTCTTCATTGGAAGACGGTTTGTCATCTGAAATATTATAAATTTCTCTCTCTTTAAAATTTTTCAATGATTTAAACAAAACGTTTGCAATATCTTCAACATGTATTCGAGAAAAAAAATGATTTTTCTTTTTTATTATTTTAGCTACTCCAGTCTCCAATCTTTTTAAAACATTGTGCTGATTTGAATAAATCCCAGACAGTCTAAAAATTTGTAATGGTAAATTATTATTTTTTGCTAATTTTATCCATGATTGTTCTGCTTTCAATCTATGAATACCTTGTTTTGAGGTTGGGTTAGTTTTACTTTTTTCATCAACCCATTCTCCATCGTGATTTCCATAAACACTTGTTGCAGAAAGATAAGTTATCCATTGATATTTTTTATCATTAAAATTTGCTTTAAAATTTTTTATTACTATATCATCACCATTAATCGGAGCTATAGAAATTAAAATATGATCTGCTTCCTTCAAATCTTTAATAAGATTGCTATCAAATTTATTTTCATTAAAATGAAAGTTCTGAAATTCAGTATCTTCAAAGTTTTTACTATTCGTTTCTTCTCTAGATGTTGTGGTTAACCGAAAGGAAATTTTTTCTTTTTTAAGTTTTTTTATAAAATTTTTTGCGACCTGGCCAAAACCAAAGCAAAAAATATTTAGTTTATTCATTTAACTAGCTTTCTTAATTTTCGACTTGAGAGTAATTGGATTTTCTAATTTATCAAGCATTTCTATGGGACAAACTTGTTTAAATTTTTTTATCTCAATATCGAAGTTTTCTAGTATTTTTTTTGCAACAAGAGAATCTGTTTCTTGTAAAAAATCTTTAAGTTTTTCTTTTAAATAATTTTTCCAAAAATCAGTCTCTATAGACTGCCATATAATTGAGGAAGGGTTCACGAAATTTTCAAAATCATTTTTTTGATCATAAATAAATGCTATTCCTCCAGTCATTCCTGCTCCGAAATTATCACCTACGGGCCCTAAAACTATGGCTGTTCCGCCAGTCATATACTCACAACCATGGGCTCCGCACCCTTCTATGATCGCCAAACTTCCAGAATTTCTTACTGCAAACCTTTCTCCAGCTTGACCAGATGCAAATAGTTTTCCAGATGTTGCTCCATAAAGAACTGTGTTTCCAATAATGGTATTCTCATTTGATAATAATTTACTTTTCATAGATGGGCGGACAATTATGTTTCCACCTGATAATCCTTTTCCTACATAATCGTTTGTGTCTCCTTCGACTAAAAGTTTTATACCTTTGGTCAAAAAAGCTCCAAGTGATTGTCCTGCAGAACCTCTAAGTTTTATACATATAGTATCTGTTTTAAGCTTTTGGTTACCAAATTTTTTATAAACGTAATGAGATAGTCTTGTTCCCACAGATCTAAAAGTATTTACAATATCATAAGTAAATTCATTTTTTTTTGTAGTGTCAATCTTGCTTTCAATATCTAACCAAATTTGTTGGTCCAAGGTCTCTGGTACTTTGTTGATAATTCTTTCTTTGCAGTATCTAGGATTACCACCAGGGTCAGCTTGAACTAAAAGTGGATTTAAGTCTAAATCGTCAAGATTTGAAGCTCCTTTGTTTATTTGAGATAAAAGATCAGTCCTACCAATAATTTCATTAATAGATTTGTAGCCAAGTGATGCTAAAATTTCTCTTACTTCTTTGGCTACAAATGTAAAAAGATTAACTACTTTTTCTGGTGTGCCTGTAAACTTGTCTCTCAAAGATTTATCCTGACTACAAACACCAACTGGACATGTGTTGGAATGACATTGACGAACCATTATACATCCCATCGCCACTAGCGAGGATGTTCCCATGCCGTATTCTTCTGCTCCCATCATAGCGGCAACAACTACATCTCTTCCAGTTTTCAATCCTCCATCGGTTTTCAGAGTAACTTTATGTCTTAAATTATTTAATGTTAAAATTTGATTTGCCTCTGTTAAACCCATTTCCCAAGGTATGCCGGCATACTTAATGCTTGTTTGAGGACTAGCGCCCGTTCCACCAGAATGACCTGAGATTAAAATTATATCTGCTTTAGCCTTTGCAACGCCTGCAGCTATAGTTCCAATTCCTGTGGAAGCAACAAGTTTAACACTTACTCTAGCTTTTGGGTTTATTTGTTTTAAATCATAAATTAATTGGGCTAAATCCTCTATTGAGTAGATGTCGTGATGAGGTGGTGGAGAGATTAAAGTAACCCCCGGAGTTGAGTGTCTTAATTTAGCTATTTCATCAGTAACTTTAAATCCAGGTAATTGCCCACCCTCTCCTGGCTTTGCTCCTTGCGCCATCTTAATTTCAATTTCATTCGCATTATTTAAGTAGTCAACTGTAACTCCAAATCTAGCAGAAGCTATTTGTTTAACTCTTGAGTTAGCTGAGTCACCATTGGAAAGAACTTTAAACCTCTCAGCAGCCTCACCTCCTTCTCCACTACAAGACGCACCTTTAATTCTATTCATGCCTGTAGCTAGTACTTCGTGAGCCTCAGCTGATAAAGCGCCATGAGACATGCTTCCGCTACCAAATCTTCTTAATATTCCTTCGATTGGTTCTACTTCATTGATGCTGATTGGCTTTCTCTTGCTTTTAAATTGTAATAAATCTCTTAAATTTATTGTCGGCAAATCATTTAGGCCTTTAGAATATTTTTTATAAAGTTCGTACGAACCTTTTCCAACAGCATTTTGCAACAAATGAATTAAATTGCCCTGGTGTTGGTGATCTTCTCCACTTTTTCGATAACGATACAATCCTCCAATTGGTAAGGTATAAACGTTTCGTTTTGATAATCTTAAATATAATTCCTTAATTTTTTTTTCTATACCGCTAACTCCTATGCCAGATATTCTTGAAGACATACCTGGAAAATAATCTGAAACAATTCCCCTGCTTAAACCTACGGCCTCAAAGTTGCATCCTCCTCTATAAGAACTAATTACAGAAATACCCATTTTTGACATAATTTTTAAAAGACCCGCATCAATAGATTTTTTGAATTTTTTAACACAACTTTCAAAATCAACTTTTCCAAATAATTTTTTTTCAAATCTTTCTTGAATGCTGTCAATTGCTAAATAAGGATTAATAGTTGTTGCTCCTACCCCAATTAAAACTGCAAAAGAATGTGTGTCTAGTGTATCGGAGCATTCAACATTTAATGAACAATATCCTCTAAGTCCAATTTTAATTAAATGAGAATGAACTGCTCCAACTGTAAGGGCACTTGGTATACTTGCTTTCTTGTCTGATATGTTTTTATCTGTAAGTATTAAAGTAGTGATACCTTCTCTAACTGCTGTTTCACATTCAGATCTAATTGACTCTATCCGATCTTTTAGGGAAGTATTGATTTCAAACGTACAATCTATTTCTTTTATTTTTTTAGAAAAAATTTTTTTAAATGTCTTTAATTGAGAATTAGTAAGTATTGGGGAATCTAAAACAAAAATATCTTCTTCAGTTAAATTATCAAAATCTAGAATATTACCTAGATTTCCAAATCTAGTCTTTAAACTCATAACTTTGTTTTCTCTTAGTGAATCAATAGGCGGATTGGTTACTTGACTAAAGTTTTGTCTGAAATAATGAGACACAGGTCTAAAATGACTTGAAAGGACTGCAACTGGAGTATCGTCACCCATTGACCCTGAGGCTTCTTTACCTTCTTCGGCCATAGGGTGCAAAATTAATTCTAAGTCTTCAATGCTAAGACCAGATAGATACTGTCTTTTTTTAAGTTCATCTCCGGTAAAATTTGCTTTTTCATTTTCTATTGAAATTTTTTTATCAAGATCAATAATTTGCTTGTTATATTTTTTATAATCTTTCGCTAATAAATCTTTAATTTCTTTATCTTTAAAGAGTTTTCCTTTTTTTAAATCTATAGCAATTATTTGGCCTGGTCCTAATTTTCCTTTTTCAATAATATCCTCTTCAGGTATTTTTATCATTCCTGTTTCAGAGCCAGCAAAAAATAAATCGTTAGATGTGATAGCATATCTAAGTGGTCTCAAACCATTTCTGTCAGTTGAAGCTAGTACCCACTTTGAGTCCGTCGCGCAAATTGCTGCGGGTCCGTCCCAAGGCTCTATAGTGCTGTTAAGAAAATTAAATAAATCTTGATGATTTTTTGTAACTGTTTTGCTTCTTTTTGACCACGAGTCAGGTATCATCATCAGTTTTATTAATGGAGCTAACTTACCCGAATGAGTTAATAGCTCAAATACGTTATCAAGCGCTCCTGAGTCTGAGGTGCTTCTTATTACAGGCTGCAAATTTTTCACATCTTTAAATAATGGGCTGGACATATCTTGTTCATGAATTTTCATCCAGTTTATATTTCCTTTCAAAGTATTAATTTCTCCGTTATGAGCTAATGTTCTAAAAGGTTGTGCTAGATCCCAGCTCGGAAACGTATTAGTAGAATATCTTTGGTGAAATATTGCAAATCTTGAAGTTAATTTTTCATCATTTAAATCTGGATAAAAATCAGCTAACATTTCTGCTAAAAACATTCCTTTGTAAACTATTGATCTTGAGCTAAATGAACATATGTAAAAACTTCTAAGCTGGTTTGCTCTAGCAAGCTTTTCTATTTTTTTTCTAGTTTCAAATAAATCTCTTTCTAAGTCGTTGGTTTCTAAACTTTCATTCTTTTTAAACATAACCTGTGCAATTTCAGGTCGACTTCGCTCAGCTGTTTTTCCTAAAACTTTTGAATTAAACGGCACTTGTCGCCAGCCATAAATATGATAATTTTCTTCAAGAAGAATTGACTCGATAATTTCTCTACATTTTTCTTGATCTGCATAATCAGTTCTGGGCAAAAACACCATCCCTACACAAATTCTTTTCGTTTCATCAGGCGTTTGACCAGTAGAAATTATTTTTTCTTTAAAAAAATCAGGAGCAATCTCTATTTGAATACCTGCTCCATCTCCAGACTTTCCATCTGCATCAACTGCTCCTCTGTGCCAAATTGCTTTTAAAGCTTCAATTCCATACTCAACTATTTTTCTAGATTTTTTTCCATTAGTGGTCGCGATCATTCCTACGCCACAAGCATCATGCTCCATGCTTACATCATAAATATCATTTTTAAAGAGAAGTTTTTTATTTTTTTTGTATCTATTCATTTAAAATTTTATGCAGCTTTAATAGTTTTTTTTACTTTTCCTTCTAAATATTTTTCAATTTGGTTAGCTGCATCTCTTCCATCTTTTATCGCCCATACTACTAGAGATGCGCCTCTAACTATATCTCCTCCAGCAAATACACCATCTAAATTTGTTTGCATAGATTTTAAGTCTATTTTAATTGTTCCCCATTTTGAAATATCTAGTTTCTCTGCATTAAATAATTTTGGTAAATTTTCTGGATCAAAACCCAATGATTTTATTACAAGATCAACAGAAAGTTTAAATTCAGATCCTGATTGAATTACAGGTTTTTTTCTACCAGATTTGTCTGGTTCTCCTAAAATCATCTTGTTTACTTCGACTTCTTTGACATCATTTTCTCCCAAAAATCTTTTTGGACCACTTAGCCAGATAAACTCTACTCCTTCCTCTATCGCATTTTTTACTTCTCTAGCCGAACCTGGCATATTATCACGGTCTCTTCTGTATAAACACTTTATAGATTTAGCTTTTTGTCTAACTGCTGTTCTGACACAATCCATAGCAGTGTCTCCTCCTCCAATTACAACAACATTTTTTCCTTCAGCATTTAGAGTTCCATTGTCAAAAAGTTCAACTTTATCTCCTAACCCTTTTCTATTAGAGGCTGTCAAAAATTCCATTGCAGGAAAAATATTTTTTAAATCCTGACCTGGAACTTTAATTTCTTTAGCTTTATAAACACCCGTTGCGATAAATATTACGTCATGCAGTTCTCTTAATTCATCTAAAGTTTTATTTTTTCCAACTTCAAAATTCTGCACAAATTTTATTCCGCTATCTTTTAAAAGATTGGTTCTTCTTTCAACAACAAACTTTTCTAGTTTAAAATTAGGAATACCATAAATAAGTAATCCACCTGGTCTATCATATCTGTCATATATTGTAATTTGATACCCTGATTTTCTTAGTTCCTCTGCACATGCTAATCCAGCAGGACCAGCGCCAATAATTCCAACTGATTGCTTTAATTCCTTTTTAACTTTTAAAGGTTTAACCCAACCTTTCTCCCAAGCTTTGTCAGTGATATATTTTTCAACTGATCCAATCGTAACAGTTCCATGCCCTGATTGTTCTATGACACAATTGCCTTCACACAATCTATCTTGAGGACAAATTCTTCCACAAACTTCTGGCATATTATTGGTGCTTTGAGCAACTTCGTATGCTTCCTTCAGCCTACCTTCAGCTGTAAGTTTAAGCCAATCAGGAATATTATTACTTAAAGGACAATGAATCTGGCAAAATGGGACTCCGCACTGCGAGCATCTGCTAGATTGTTCTTTTGCTTTGCTATTAATAAATTCATCGTAAATTTCATTAAAATCTTGACGCCTCTTTTTGGTTTCTCTTTTAAGAGGTGTTTCTTTTTTCAAATCCACAAATTTTAACATTTTATTATTCATAATTTTTTAAGAAAATAATCTAAAACTAAGAGTTTTTGTACTTTATTTAGGTAAATAATAATTACCTATTATATCAAAAAACCTTATAATAAGTGATTAATTTTAGCATAGCTGATATGCATTCTCCTGTCATTAAATGAACAAGCATAAATTTTAAAAGAATCAAAGGATGATTGAAATAATAGCTCTATCTTTAATACAGGGGATAACAGAATTTTTGCCAATAAGTTCTTCCTCTCATTTAATAATTGTTTCTGAATATTTAGAATTAAACAATAAAAATTTACAAATTGACGTAAGTTTGCATATTGGTTCTTTTTTAGCAGTTATAGTTTTCTTCAAAAAAGATATTTTTAACTTTCTCCAAAATAAAGCATTATTTTTGAAAATTTTTATTGGTTCTTTGCCTATAATGATTGTGGGTTATTTTTTAATAAAATTTAATCTTATTGATCAAATTCGAAATATAAAAATAATTGGTTGGACCACTTTAATTTTTGGAATATTGCTTTATTTAAGTGATAAATCTAATATACAAAATAAAATCAATGTAAACTTTACACTAAAATCTGCAATGCTAATTGGTTTTTTGCAAATTTTATCATTAGTACCTGGAGTAAGTAGATCGGGCATTGCTATAACTGGTGCTAGAGCATTAAAATTTAATAGATACGACTCGGCTAAAATATCATTTTTATTATCAATTCCAACTTTGGCAGCTGTTTCTATATATGGATTGACTAATCTAATAAAGTCTGAAAACTTTGATTTTTCATTTTTAATAATTATTTCTATTATATTTTCTTTTTTGTTTTCCTTTATTACGATAAAATATTTTTTAAGATATATAAAAAATTTTAATCTAAATATATTCGTTATCTATAGGATGCTCTTAGGTACTAGTCTTCTAATATTAGCCTATTTATAAAATAAAAGTTAAAAGTGTAAGAATTATAAATACTATAATGAAAAAAATAATAACACTCTTTTGGAGGGATAAATTTAATAAAAATTTCATTTAAAATTTAATATATCTAAATTTGAAAAATTGCAATATCAAGGTATTGGTGCGCCTGCTAGGATTTGAACCCAGAACCTCCTGGTCCGTAGCCAAGCGCTCTATCCAGTTGAGCTACAGGCGCCTATAAATGAAATATCAAATAAAGTATTGTATTTAAAGTAT